>Ga0206118_100048_pt1 | contig 222429 bp, 168 predicted proteins | sample 3A20Ametagenome_FD_177999 | JGI IMG/M metagenome (GOLD analysis project Ga0206118, IMG submission 177999) | Enriched microbial communities from leaf-cutter ant dump, University of Wisconsin, Madison, United States - 3A20A | ecosystem: Environmental > Terrestrial > Nest > Insects nest > Nest...
CATATTTACATATTTACATATTTACATATTTACATATTTACATATTTACATATTTACATATTTACATATTTACATATTTACATATTTACATATTTACATATTTACATATTTACATATTTCTATAATCCCTACATACCTGTCTGGATATCAAAGAATATCAATAGACATGAAAGACACTTAAAACTGCTTCATCCAATCTATTACAAAGCACATCGAGCAGTTAAGATTTCAACCCCCTTGATGAAATATTCAAAATTGAATTAGGTTGTTTTGAATAGTAATAAGTTGTTGTTTCATTCACTGATCGCGTTGTATTTATATATCTATAATCCTGATCAACCTCAATATATCTGGGGAAATAACCAGTATTCCTTGCTGATCACGGCTTCAGAGTCGTGTATCTGCCGGAGACGAAGATCGATGGAAACGTTTTTGAGGTTATTCACCGGCATATCCTCATACGGATCTCCTATAAGGGCGCCGGGCTTGGAAATGTAAGATTGCTGGCGACAGTTTTGTGGTCTACCATACATCCTTCAATAATATCTGTCAACTGGATTTTTCCACCTACCTTTGCATCATGTCGATCATAAAAAAGCTTGCGGGCGAAACCATCTATTATGGCATAAGCAGCATCTTTGGCCGCTTTATCAATTTTTTTCTGACGCCTGTTTACACGTATTCCGTCATCATCGACAAGGCAAAGATGGGGCATCTGACGGAGCTGATGGCCTATACGGCTATGATCCTTATCCTGTTTACCTGCAGGATGGAAGCCGCCTACTTCAGGTTCGGCAGGGATAAAGAGACACAGGAAGCCGCTTATTCCAATTCCGTGACGACGGTCGTTTTCCTGTCCGTCCTGCTGGGAGGTATCCTCTTTATCTTATCGCCGGTGATTGCTCCTGCCCTGGGGTATGCGGGTGAGCACATCTATTTTCAGCTCCTGGCAGTGATCATGATGATCGACGCCTTTTGTGAAATACCCTTGTCAAAGCTTCGGTTTGAAGGCAGGGCCAAAAGATTTGCCATGGTCAGGATCGTCAATATCCTGGTCAATGTATTCTTTAATATCTTTTTTGTAGTGATCTGCCCCTGGCTCTACAACAAAGGTGTCGTGGCGGTCACATCCTGGTTCAGACCGGAGTATATCATAGCTTATATCTTTTTATCCCAGGTTTTCGGATCCTTGTCATCTGTTTTTTTATTGAGAAGATACTTCCGAGGAATTGGGAGCATCGACAGGTCATTGCTGACCAGAATGATCCGGTATTCCTGGCCGTTGGTCATCGTGAGCCTGGTGGCCATGTTTAATGAAATGTTCGGACGAGTCATCCTCAAATGGTTCTTGTCCGGCAGTATGGCCGAAAATGAAGTCCAATTGGGTGTGTATGGCGCTAACTATCGTCTGGCTACGATCATAGCCCTGTTTACGCAGGCCTTCAGATATGCCGCTGAACCGTTCTTCTTCCGGGAGTCCCATAATGAGGACGCTTCCAGAACATATGCAGAGGTCGCCAAATATTATCTGATCTTCAGTATTTACGGCTTTCTGGCGGTCAGCCTTTATATCGATCTGTTCAAATATTTTATCGGCCCCAGGTACTTTGAGGGTATTAAGATCGTACCCGTCCTTTTGCTGGCCAATATCTTCTCCGGGCTTTATTTTAATATCTCGATCTGGTACCGCCTCAAAGATAAGACACTCACGGGCGCGGGCATTGCCATTATCGGCTCGGCTTTGACACTGTTTTTCAACTGGTATCTGATACCGAAGTTCGGTTATATCGGCTCGGCTTATGCCACCCTCATATGTTATTTATCCATGACAGTGCTGTGTTATGTTCTGGGAAGAAATCATCTCCGGGTACCGTATGAGACCGGCAGGATGGCGCTCTGGTTGTCGGTAGCTGTCTTACTCCAGTCGGGCCTGTGGTATATACGGACCTGCGGCTTGCCGGTATGGCTGATCCTGTTGCTGGCTACTCTGGCTCTTGCCATATTTTCCTTTGTGATCTGGTGGTATGAAAAGGAAAAGATCAGAACACTGGTGCTGTCGATGCGGAAGCGGTTCTGAATACCTGATCCTGTTTTAGGCTTGAGATCGGAGAACCCGCCGGGTGGAGTATCGGTGACGCCGGTTGACAATTATTCGGGATAAGCCTTAGCTTATTCCGGCTTTTTTCTCTTGTGTCCGAAGAGCCATGGAAACAGCTGTTTCTCTGCAAAGGCACGGTCCCACGAATTATGATTGGCATCCGGATATTCCGTATATTTGGGGAAGCCTCCTTTGAAGATGATCTCCTGGATCATATCCCTGCTGTACTTAGGCAGGACGACATCATCCAGGGCACCGTGGAAGACCCACACAGGCACTTTTTCCGCAAACCCGGGAACATAGCTCAGGTCACCACCGCCACAGATGGGAACTGCTGCAGCAAACCAGTCGGGATGGCGGCTTATAGACTCAAAGGTGCCCATTCCACCCATCGACAGGCCCATGATGTAGATACGGTCAGGATCGACATGAGGCTGCTTGATATAATACTGTATCAGCTCAAAAACCGACTTCAGCGCGGCAGTAGGCTCTTTCCTGTAATCGAACCGGAAAGGATCATCCTTGTCCTTCCTTTCGATATCGACGCTCGCCCAATAGTCACCGGCCGGGCATTGGGGGAAGATAACGAAGGCGGGGAATTTCTTTCGTATCTTTTTGCTTTCAAACATTTTCGCGCCGTGCACCAGCTGGCTTTTATTGTCGTTGCCTCTTTCTCCTGCGCCATGGAGGAAGATGACAAGCGGGTATTTTTTTGATTTTTTGATACGGCGGGGCTCGAGCTTTTTATAGAGTATGATGCTGCCGTCCCGGCGCGTCAGCTCACCACTGGTAAAAAGTTTCTGTGCGGCTGCATTATTTAAAATGCCGATGAGTAAACTAAAAAACAAAATTTTTCGTTTCATATATTATCTCCGTATCTGGCAAAGATTGGAAAAATTACTGATACACACACCCGTTGTTATCCTCCCTTCATAACGACTATATTTCCCTATAACCCTTATTGTTGTGTTTTCTTTAACAAAAATGCGTTTTTGATGCAAAACAATTTAGTGAATTGAGGATTTAACCCTTATGATCTCAAATGACTTTTGAGTGTTTAATATATGAATAAATTATATGTTTTGAAAGTCTTGGTTTGAAATTTGCATTGCAATATCTTTGTAACTCATGTGTGATTTGGTATTGAATCTTTGTTTTTTATTGTTTGTTTCTGCCCCGATTACGCATTTTTTAACCGTTAAATAATTTATGTTCTCAAAAGTTATCGTTCAGGGTCGTCTAGACTTTGGTAATACCAACACGTATGAAAAAGCCGTTAAGTTGTATATACAACGTAAGGATGTCTATTACAAGAATGAAGTTGTATTCAACAAGCCGGAAGAATGTTTTGATGATGAGAAGATGATCTTCTTTGTCAAAAGATTCAATAACCTTGTATCTGATAAATACTGGAGAAATACGGTCCATCTGCTCAAAAACCTCGCCGAATATTCGATCACAGGACGTGTGGAGATGTGGATGATGGCTGACGGAAAGGTGATCCGGCATGAGCTCATCAAGCCTTCCAATGATAAGAGTATCGTAGCGACCTTCTACAAGGCCAATGAGATAGTCAATTCGGGCGGCGACCTGGATAAGGCTATGAAGATCCTCGACGGTATCATTGAGAAATTCGAAAACCACGCCATGGCGCATGCGCTGGCAGGGAGGATCGCTGCCCGGCAAGGCAAGCGGGCGCTGGCCCTGGAGCGCTTCAACAGGGCTGTCGAGATCGACAACTACCTTAGTGAAGCATATCTGTGGAAGGGTAAAATGTTTATCAGGGAAGAAAATTATGAAGCTGCTCTTCCCGAGCTTGAGAAGCTCACCAACTATGCCATAGCGCATCAGAATATCCATTGGATCGGCCGCAGGCTGAAGGGCAAGTGTTACTTCCACCTTGGCAACTTCGATAAGGCCATCTTCGAGTGGAAGCTTTTTGCTAACAAGGCCTTTGAAAAGGGCAATTCCAATCACTACTGGAAGCGTGCGGTCACTTTCGGACTCGGCAAAGCCTATCTCCATACCAACCAGAATGCTGAGGCTATCCTGTCCTTCAACAATGCGCTTGAGCTGGATGCCTTGTTTGACAGTGTCTCAGAGGACGAGATCCTGAAATACAAGCTGAAAGCGAGCGGGCTCTCAGAGCCGGCTGCGCAGGTCTCTTCAAAAAAGCCGGTAAAAAAGGCTTCCGGCGTTAAGGTAACGGCTTAAGGAACATTTTTTCCATATTTTTTTGGTTTTCCGGTTAAGAGATCGGTGTGGGCGTAATTTTCCGATGAAATAATAGTCGCATGCCAATTTTTCATATTTTTGCACCCTAAATTAAAATCTATATCCATGGATCATCAAACTGCAACACATCACAAACAGGCGAAGTCTGATCTTTTTCAATCTCATGACTATTATGCCATTGACGAATTATTATCCGAAGATCATTTATTGGCCAGGGAAGCAGTTAGAGCATGGGTTAAGCAGGAGGTGACACCGATCATCGAAGATTATGCCAATCGTGCACAGTGTCCGGTACATCTGTTCAAAGGCCTTGGTGAGATCGGCGCTTTCGGGCCTAGCATTCCTGCCGAGTACGGTGGAGGAGGCATGGATGAGATCGCCTATGGCATCATCATGGCCGAGCTGGAACGCGGTGACTCAGGTATCCGTTCCATGGCGTCCGTCCAGGGAAGCCTGGTTATGTTCCCTATCTACAAGTTCGGGAGCGAAGAGCAAAAGAGAAAATACCTGCCCAAGCTGGCTACGGGAGAGATGATCGGCTGCTTCGGCCTGACCGAGCCCGATCATGGGTCCAATCCTGCAGGAATGGAGACCAACATTGTCGACGACGGGGATGCATATATTCTCAACGGTGCAAAGATGTGGATCACCAATTCGCCGGTAGCGGATATCGCGGTTGTGTGGGCAAAAGATGAGGAAGGGATCGTCCGCGGCCTCATCGTAGAAAAGGATATGCCGGGCTTCAGCGCTCCCGAGATCCATGGCAAGTGGTCGCTGAGAGCTTCCATAACAGGCGAGCTGGTGTTTTCCGATGTCAGGGTTCCGAAATCAAACGTGCTCCCCAACATCCAGGGACTTAAGGGACCGCTTTCCTGCCTGTCGAAGGCCCGTTATGGTATTGCCTGGGGCGTGCTCGGTGCAGCTTTGGACTGCTATGATAGCGCCCTGCGCTATTCAAAGGAAAGAATACAGTTTGGCAAGCCGCTGGGACAGTTTCAGCTTACTCAGAAAAAACTGGCCGAGATGATCACCGAGATCACCAAGGCGCAGCTGCTGGCCTGGAGATTGGGCGTATTGGCCAACAACGGCAAAGCGACGCCGGCCCAGATCTCGATGGCAAAGAGAAACAATGTGCATATGGCGCTGGAAGTCGCCCGTGAAGCGCGACAGATACATGGCGGCATGGGCATCACCAATGAATATCCTATCATGCGCCATATGATGAACCTTGAGACGGTGCTTACCTATGAGGGCACCCACGACATTCATCTCCTCATCACGGGGATGGATGTGACAGGGCTTAACGCATTTAATTAAATTGGACCGCACGTATAGTTTAAGAGTTTTGATCTGCTTTTTGGCGACTTGTTTTGCCTGTACAGCTATTGCCCAGACAATATATCTGACCAATCCTTCCTTTGAAGATGAGCCAAGGGCGAATAAAGCAGCGCACGGCTGGCAAGATTGCGGGACGATCTTTCCGGGAGAAACTCCTCCTGACATCCATCCCGCAGGTCTCTGGGAAGTAAGTCAGCTGCCTTCCGACGGCCGGTCATATATAGGGCTAGTGGTCAGGGATAATAATACATGGGAATTTATCGGGCAAAAGCTCAATGATACATTGAAAGCAGGGAAAACATACAGGTTTGAAGCTGATCTTTGTGTTTCACAGCGATATATAAGTTTCACAAGGACCAATTTTACCGAGCCCACTAATTATAATACTCCTGTAAAGGTCAGGATCTGGGGCGGAAATGAGATCTGTCAGAAGTTAGAATTGCTGGCTCAAAGCGAACCGGTAAAAAATAAAAAATGGCGGCGTTATACCTTTACTCTAAAGCCAGAGAGTAATTTAAGCTCCATTATTTTGGAAGCTTTCTACGAATCAGCGTCAGAGGTTCCATATAACGGACACGTATTAATAGATCATGCATCTGATCTTATCCCGATATCTGAATAAAAATGCTTGACTATTCTTTTAGAGCAATTTGTCAAATATAATTTGTTATTGATCGATTAGAGCCAGGAGAATTAAACACATTTTGTACCTTGGTGTTATTCTGTTGTTAAACAGCCGGATAGTCACACAGCTCCTGCAGTCGAAGCGTTGTATTCATCCAGGGGTTGTTACTTAACCTTGTTATAAAAATTGTTTTTATGTTTTGCCCGAATCGATCCAGACTATTCCTGTCCCTGCTGTGTGCCTGTTCCCTTCAATGGGTGGGGGCGCAGGAAGTGATCACACTCACCAATCCCTCATTTGAGGATCGTCCCGGTGCCAACCGGCCACCTATGGGTTGGAAAGACTGCGGTTATCAGTTTCCGGGAGAAACGCCTCCTGATGTCCAGCCGAGCGGATCCTGGGAAGTATACAAGCCTGCCAGCGACGGAGACACATACCTGGGTATGGTAGTCCGTGAAAATGATACCTGGGAGTCCGTTTCCCAGCCTCTGTCAGGAACCCTGAAAAAGGGTAAAAGCTATAGCTTCGATATCTCACTGTGCACTTCGGAAGTATATCTGAGCGCTACCAAGGCCAATCAAAGCACAAAGTCCAACTATACGACACCTGCCAAGCTGCGCATTTGGGGCGGTAACAGCTATTGTTCCAAGGAGGTATTGCTCGCAGAGAGCCCGCTGATTACCAATAATCAATGGAAGAAGTACAGCTTCGTCTTTAAGCCGGGAAAAAATGTAACTTACATCGTACTTGAAGCTTTCTACAAGACCCCGACGCTGGTCCCTTACAACGGCAATATCCTGGTCGATAACGCCAGCCCCATTACCGAGATCGTCAAAGATCCCGTCACTATCAAGGCGCTTGCTGAAAGAGTTACGCCCGGGCAGATCATCCGCCTCGATGAGCTTTATTTCCAGGCTGATAATTCCACACTCAATAAGACGAGCTATAAGGTCCTGGATGAGGTGTATCGCTTCCTTATCAAAAACAAAAATGTGCGCATTGAGATCGGCGGACATACCAATGGCGTCCCTTCGGAAGAATATTGTGATAAATTGTCGAGGGCCCGTGCCAAGGAGGTTGCAGATTACCTGACGGGCAAAGGCATTGATAGATCCCGTATCACCTATAAGGGATATGGAAAACGTAACCCGCTTGCATCCGACCGGACCCCGGAAGGCAGGAGAAAGAACCAGCGGGTCGAGATCAAGATCCTGAGTACGTAGACATCGGGTAATATTTTAGAAAAGTAAACGGATCTCCTTACACATTTTCCCTTATCTTGGTCTTCCTATCAGGATAAATGGAAAGCAGACCTATTCAGTTAAGTGTATCCAAGCTCATCGGGCTTTGGGCTTTTTCGGAGTGCGCACTCGGTGGCATTCTTCATGCTTTTCGCTTCCCTTTTTCAGGTCTCTTGCTTGCGGGTTTTGCAGTGACGGTCATCTGCTGCATCGGATTTTCTGTTACGAAGCCTGCTCCTGTCATCCTGTACGGTACCCTGGTCGCGATGGGCGTTAAGCTGGCTCTAAGTCCCCATACGCCTGTGACCGCCTATTTTGCCGTCGGATTTCAGGGCGCTATGGGGGCGCTGTTTTTTTCATTTCAGAGACACTCCCGGCTCGCCTATATTGTTTTTGGAGCGGTAGCGTTGGTCGAATCCGCCTTGCAGAAAGTGCTGACCATGACAATTATCTTTGGCAACGCCCTGTGGGAATCCCTGGATGTGGCTGCGGCTCAGCTGGTCAAAAGCCTTGGTATTGAGGCTGATATACGCTATTCCCTTCTCATTCTTGGCACTTACAGCCTGTTGTACCTGGTGTGGGGCGGTATTGTCGGCTACTGGGCGCATGGCCTGCCGGCAAAGATCGGTGAAGTGGACCGGGATGCTGTACTCAACTACCGGACTGATGACCTGGAAAGCCGTAGGCCGGCCCGGAGAATAAAGCTCCTGCTCTGGCTTTGTTTCGGCTTGATCCTGTTTACATCCGTCTGGGTCATGAGATCATCCGGCCATGATATACTGATGCTTATCCTGCGTCCGCTGGTCGTCATCCTGGTTTGGTGGCTCCTTGTCAATCCGCTTATACGCTATCTGCTGACCCGTTTTTTCAGCAAACAGAGCTCGGGCTTTGTCCACGTCATTGATACGATCCGTGCGGAGATCCCGCAGCTTCGCAAGCTGACTTCCAGGGTCGCCGCTTTTGTGGCTGAAAAATATACAGGGGTCCGGCGACTGCGTTATTTTATCATTATCCTGATCCTGCTGGCCTGTGAAGAAAAAAGTGATATGGCCGGATAAGCTGTGGATCGTTACGGGCCCGGTCCGGAGCGGTAAGACCACGCAACTGCAGCAGTGGGCTGAAGGACGTGATGTAGCAGGCTTTCTGACACCCGATATCGACGGCATGCGTTGTTTTTATGATCTCGCGTCGGGGCAAAAACTTCCATTCCAGATTGAAAGGGAAACCGGCGAGCCGGCCGTTCATGTAGGCCGCTTTGCTTTTCTGGGATCGGTCTTTGAACGGGGTAAACAGATGATCATCGACTCTTTCAGCAAGTCAGCACAATATTTTATCATTGATGAGTTCGGCAAGCTGGAAATGGATGGCCGGGGCTTCGGGCCTGCAGTCGACCAACTGATGGCCCACCTTTCCGGAGATCACAGCGCAACTATCTATATTATAGTTGTAAGGGATTATTTACTTACATCGTTTTTAGACAAATATCACTTAGCTACCGGAAACGAGTAGTCCCGTCCCCGTTATTTTCTGCCAAAATCATCCTGGAGGCGTACAATATCCTCTTCATTGCTGGGATTATTAGCGTCGGTGTGTTGCCATATTTCAGCGATGATACCGTAGCCGTCATTCCCGATGATGCGGTGACGCTCACCCTGGGCCAACCTGATAATGTCACCGGTAGCAAGCGTCCGGGAATCTTTTTCTTCATCCGTATCGCTGGTGATGACCGTTACATCGCCATAGATACAACGCCATACTTCGGCCCTGCGGAAATGATATTGCCAGCTTAATCGCTGGCCGGGTGCGACTATGAGTAGCTTGGGACTTAATGTTGCGCCTTGTGGAAAGTCAGCAAACCTGATCTCTGTCCCTTCATAGAATTGCTCAATAAACCGTTGCGCGGTATCTTCCTCGAAGGTAAAAAATCCACCCCATGGTCTCGTGTTGTCGATGCTTCTGACCGGGAAGTCGATTGATCTCAAATAAGCCTCCACAGAGTCAAAAACGTTTTGTTTGCTTGCAGTATTTACCGGTATCATGATATTTTAAATAATAATTTGCTTATAATAATTCCGAAAAGTACAAAAACAGAATGATAAATGATGATTTATTCAATGGTGGATCGTCGGGATGATGCGGGCTGCCAAATAATAACTAATAGCAGATAATTAATAATTATAACCCTATTTTTGCCAGATAAGTCAACATATCATGAGCGGAAAACAATTGTTCCTCTTTCTTGCGGTCTTTACAACAGGTTTTCTTTTTTGTCAATGCAAAAGTGAATCTCTGCCCACTCCGAAGCCCCGATCCTATCCGAGAGTGGTCTATCCGGAGAAAAAATATATCCCGTTCGATACATCCTTCTGCCAGTTTACCTTTGAATATCCTGCCTATGCAAGCATCATCCAGGACACTTCCTTTTTTGGTGAGCAACCGGCTGACGCCTGCTGGTTCAATATCTATGTGCCACAGTTTCAGAGCCTGATCTTCTGCACCTATTATCCGTTGGGTAAGAAGAATAATTTCTACAAGGTGCTTTCTGATGCCTACAAGCTGGCCGGTGTCCATAATAAAAAAGCCAGCTTTATCGATGAGATCCCTGTCAACCGGCCGGGAGATGTACATGGTACGATCTTCTCTATTGAAGGCCCGGTAGCATCGACCTACCAGTTTTACCTGACCGACAGCACAAGGCATTTCCTGAGGGGAGCGCTTTATTTCAATGCAAGAGCTAACCAGGATTCACTGGCTCCGGTTGTGGAATTTATGAAAAAGGACGTACAGCATATGATCAATACTTTCGAGTGGAAGAAATAATTTTTATCAATCAAAAGGAGACTGAAATGAGCTTAAAGCTGAGACTTGCATTTTTTTGTATGCTGCTGATACCGTCCCTGATGCCGGGACAGAATATCCCTGTCGTTCAGAATGACCTGGTGCGTCCATTGACCGACAGGCTGCGTATCAGGATCGATAACCCTGAGAACGGTCATACTTCACATCAGTATATAACAAGAGAAGAGGTCCGTGTTCTGCTTCAAAGCTTTGATACGTTGTCCGGGCTCAATTACAGGGATAAGGAAGACATCCAGTACCTGGTCGATGAATGCCTGGAAGGGGGCGTTTACCAGGAACAATTGCGTGACAGTTCGTCGCTTGTCAACTTTCTTCCCCGGTGGAACAGCAGGCCTGTCTTCGGGCTCTTCTACAAAACTCCCGCCAACCTTCTACAGGTCGATAGAAAAGACTTTTACTTCAGGCTTAATCCTGTGTTCAACTTTAATTACGGCAGGAGTGATGATGAGGTGTATTCCACTACTTTTAAAAATATCCGTGGCGCCGAAATGCGGGGAGGCATAGCCGGCAAGGTATGGTTTTATGCCAACCTGCACGAAACCCAGGAAGCTTACGGCGCATATGTCAACGAGTGGATAGCAAAATATGGGGCGGTACCGGGAGCGGGATTCAATAAAATATACAGGCCGTCTTTCCTGAAGAATACGACCGGCGTCGATTATCTCAATTCGCAGGGTATGATCGGCTTTTATATTATTCCACAGATCGGATTACAGTTGGGCCATGGACGGAATTTTATCGGCGATGGCTACCGTTCGCTGTTCTTGTCGGATTTTGCCGCCAATTATTTTTATCTGAAGCTCAACACAAAGCTTTGGATCTTTGACTATCAGAACATCTTTGCTGAGCTCAATGCTACCGGTCAGAAAAGCGGTGATAAGCTCATCCCCAAAAAATATTTCGCCACGCACCATCTCAGCCTCAACCTGACGCCATGGCTCAATATCGGGCTTTTTGAGTCGGTCGTCTTCAGCAGGAACAATAATTTTGAGCTGCAGTATCTTAACCCGGTCATATTCTACCGTACGATCGAGCAGATGGTCGGCAGCCCGGACAATGCCATGCTGGGAGCCGACCTGAGGATAAGGCTCGGCCGGTCTTTCAAGCTATACGGTCAGCTGCTGTTTGATGAATTGCAGGTCAAAAACCTGGTGAAGCAGAACGGATGGTGGGGTAATAAATACGGTATCCAGGCTGGTATGCAATACTTTGACGTCGCCGGCATCGACCACCTGGATATGCGACTGGAATATAATATGGTACGGCCTTATACCTATACCGACAGTGACAGCTCTGCCAATTATTCCCATCATCTGCAGCCGTTGGCGCATCCGCTCGGCGCCAATTTCTATGAAGGTATCATACAGCTGCGTTACGCACCTTCCAAAAGGTGGATCATCGAGCCGCAACTGATGATAGCTGTCACGGGTGAGGATCACAATGGAGCAAACTATGGCAGCAACATCCTGCTGCCAAACGGAACGCGGTCGCGTGATTTCGGGGTAGACCTGGCGCAGGGTGACAGGTCCAGGATCTTTCTGGGAAGCCTCGATCTGAGCTACATGATCTATCACAATTTGTTTGCGGATCTCTCTTTTGCCTACCGGAAAAAGGATAGTGTAGCGGATCAGTATGACACAAAGGAAATGTTGATATCTGCCGGGCTGAGGATGAATATATCAGCCAGACGGTTTTTGTTTTAGAGCCGAAGATCAAAGATCACCTGCTTCTAATTCAGCAGATATGCAATGCTCTCACTGATCAGCCGCTCCTCTATGGCTTTGTTTATAGAGAAGCTGCCGATGCCGTTGAGCAATGAAAAGAGCACTTTGCCTGATTCGTTTTTCTTATCATTAAGGATGTAAGCCTGGATCTTTGTCCGGTCTATGTTCCGGATCTTGTCCACGTTGCAGATCCTGCGCAGGAACTTCTGGATCTCCTCGTGATGGTCGGCGAGGATAAGGCCTGTCCGATGGGACAGGTAGGTTTCGGCGATCATACCGAAAGCGACCGCTTCGCCATGTGTCAGCGGATCTCCTGATGCCAGCTGCTGGGACTCGATAGCGTGTCCTATGGTATGGCCGAAGTTGAGCGCTTTGCGCACGCTGCTCTCAAAGGGATCCCGTTCGACCAGTGTCTTTTTTACGAGGATACTCTGGTGGAGGATCTCATGATCGATGACCGGTATCGGACCGCCTACCGCATTGTTGAGGTTGCGGAAAAGAACATTGTTGGCTATAAGGGCATGCTTGGCGATCTCTGAGAGCCCGCTCCACATCTCGTGAGGAGGTAGGGTTTTGAGAAAGGCGGTATGGATAAAGATACCTCTCGGATTGCGAAACAGGCCGATGGCATTTTTAATACGGTCGAAGTCGATACCCAGCTTTCCGCCGATGCTGCTATCCGTCATCGACATCAGAGTCGTCGGTACATGGATGAAGTCAAGGCCGCGCTTATAGGTTGCAGCGATAAATCCTCCCATATCACCCGTTACGCCGCCGCCCAGTAGGATTAGGAGCGCCTTCCGGTCGATCCTCTGATCCAGCAGCTGTCGCCATACAGTTTCACAGGTTGCCAGCGTTTTGCTGTGCTCTCCTGCTTCAAATTCAAGAACAAGCGGTTGAGAGGGCAGGACAGGCTCTATCAGCGGATAACAATGCCGGATAGTATTATTGTCCCCCAACACGATAAGGGTGCTGTATGACCTGGAAGTCAGAAAGCTTTTAAGATGGTTCAGATCCTTATCCAAATAAAGAGGGCATCCGTCGATGTTGATAATATCCGGTTTCATTCCTATCAATTAGAGTTGAGCAATGACGTGCGTCGACCAGGCCTCAGCCCTTTGTGCAAAAAGAGTTTTGACATAAGCCCAGGTTGTCTTGAACAGATCGGAGCCGCGATAATGATCCAGGGCATTGTTATCGACCCATTGACTGTATGTAAACAGGATATAAGGCCGCTCAGCCTCCTGCAGCAGATTAAGTCCGCAGCATCCCGGGAAATCCCTGATCTTGTCCTTTATACCGTCGAAATGAGCCAGGAAGTCCTCAACGGCTTCGGGGCGCAGATGCATTTTGACGATGCGCTGTAATTTTTTCTCCTCCACGATCACACTTGTTGGCCGTCAAAAGTAAAGTTTTAATCTTTAAATGAGGAAAGATTCCGGCATCGTATTTATGACGAACAGGACAGCATCGAGCATCCCGCCCTGGTCCGTGCCCAGTCGGGCCGCAGAGCAAACCATTTTTCATACTGGGGTTGCTCATCATAGGGCCTTTTCAGCATTTCAAACAGCTCATGCACCAGTGTATAATCTCCGCGATAGGCATCATCGATGGCCATCTGGGCCATATAGTTACGTAGGACATATTTGGGGTTGACAGCGTGCATCCGGGACTTCCTTTCCGTTTTATCCCTTCCTTCAGCGCGGATGAGCGCGATATATTGCCCAAACCAGCCGATCCAGCCAGTCATCCATGTATTGCCGGGTGGAATAGAGTAGAGGGCTCTCCCGGTCAGGTTCATGATACTTTTTTCATCGGCCTCAAAAGTATCGGGCTCGAGCTCGGAGAGGGACCTGAAAAAAATAGTCATGTCCGTTTCGTGTGACTGTAAAAGCTCCCGAAGCCGGTCGATGAGGAGGATACTTTCTCTATTCAGGAAGGTTAAGCCCAGTTTTGACAACATCATGGTGTAGTACTTTTCAGGTATCTGCTCTTCCGTTTTTTCAAGGATATCCTGCAGTGCGCTGACATCGTTGACGACCGGATAGATGGCATTAGCCAGCTGATAAAGATTCCACAGCGCTATGCTGTCCTGCTGCCCGAAGCGGTAACGGCGGTTCTGAGCGTCGGTCGTATTGGGCGTCCAGTCCTCATCATAGTTGTCGATCCAGCCATAAGGCCCGTAATCGATCGTCAGGCCCAGGGCAGACATATTATCGGTATTCATGACGCCGTGGACGAAGCCTACCCGCTTCCATTCCAGGATGAGATCGATGGTGCGGTTGCAGAGGATCTCGAAAAAATCCAGATATGCTTCTTTCCCGGACGAAGTTATCTCAGGGTAGAAATGGCTGATCACATGATCGAGCAAAAGCTTCAGATTCTCATCCTCTTTCCGTGCAGCAAAAAATTCGAAATTGCCGAACCGGACAAAGGAAGGACTAAGCCTGCAAACAATAGCCCCCGGCTCCGCTGCAGGATTGCCGTTGTAGAACATGTCGCGAATGACCTCATGCCCTGTTTTGATGAGGCTTAAAGACCGTGTGGTGGGTATTCCGAGGTGATACATGGCCTCGCTGCAGAGATGCTCCCTGATGGACGAACGCAGCACTGCCAGCCCGTCCGCATTTCTGCTGTACGGAGTGGCTCCTGCTCCCTTGAGCTGAGCAGCCCACCGCTTATCATTGTGTACTACTTCAAATAGGTTGACAGCACGTCCGTCGCCAAGCTGACCGGCCCATACGCCAAACTGATGACCGGCATAAGCCATGGCATACGGCCGCGTGCCGGGATAGATCGCCTGGCCGCTGAACAGGTCCAAAAATTCTTTGGTAGGTGTATCATCAGGTGTCAGCCCTATAAGAGCAGCGGCTTCGTTGCTGACATGGATCAATTCCGGTGCATTGAACTTCGCAGGGCTGATATAGGAAAAAGCAGCGCCGGCCACCTGTCTTCTTGTGCCGGAGGTATCTTTATCTGCGGGCAATTCACGCGAAAAGCTATCATCGATATTCAGGGAAAGCGTCATCTATCCGGCAGGTTTTAAATAGGAGGCATAGGCAGCCCTGAGTTTTTGTATCTTGGGATCGATGACGACGCGGCAATAGCTTGTGGCCCGGTTGTCGTTGTAGTAATTCTGATGATAATCCTCAGCTTCGAAAAATCCCGGGTAAGGACTGACCTCTGTCACTATCGGATCGGGATATATATCCCTGAGCTCGTTGAGCATCTCATCGATCGCTGCCTTTTGCGATGCGTCATGATAATAGATGACCGACCTGTATTGAGTGCCGCGATCAGCTCCCTGGCGGTTGAGTGTCGTCGGGTCGTGGGTCGTCATAAAGATAGTGATCAGATCCTTAAAGGAGATGATCGCAGGATCGAAGCTGACCTGCACGACCTCAGCGTGGCCTGATAGACCGGAACAGACCTCGCGGTAGGTCGGATCGGGAAATCTTCCGCCGGCATAACCGCTCACTACTTTTTCCACGCCCCTGACACGTTGCATTACAGCCTCGACGCACCAGAAGCAGCCGCCCCCGAAAGTAGCCAATTGACTATTTGACATTTATAACGAGATTTAGTTAGTAATAAATAACTTTTGGACCGACAATGTTCAATCCCCGCTGCTTTGTGAGCAAAGATAGTATGGACCATGAAACGCTTTTTTATCACCTGACAGCGAAATCCGTCTTATCTTCGTTATAAGTATCGTTTGTGATAATTATGAAGTCAATCCGGGCATTCTGTTTATATAGCTTATTGTCGCTGACCTGTGTGTCCTGCATCATCGACGAAGCGGCCCCTCCTGATAAGGTTGAGGGCTATGCACCGGTATATATAACCCGGGCAGGGGCGGATACGGTCTTGTTTACCCAGCCGAGAAATACGGTGCAAGCCGGTAAGATCGTGCTCCATGGCAATATTTTATACCAGGTAGAGCAATATTACGGTATTCATATCATAGATCTTACAGATCCAGAACATGCCAATAAGATCGGCTTCTATGAGATCTTTGGCTGTACCGAGCTTACCCTTCAGGGCAGCTATCTCTATACCAACTCCGGTAATGATTTTCTCGTTATAGATATAAGCATGCCGGAACAGCCCCGGGTAGCGGATTATAAGGCTGGCTATTTCAGCGGAATATCGTTCCCTCCTCCACCGGCCAAAGGCTACTTCGAATGCCCTGATCCGGCTAAAGGCATCGTGGCGGGTTGGGAGAAGAAGACACTGAATAGACCACAATGCAGGTATTAAAAAAATAAAAAGATCGTATATGAAAAATTTAATCGCATGTTTACTGGTGGCGCTTACAATAGTAGGTTGCAGTAAAGAAAGTATTGGCTTGGACAGTATCGGGAATGCTTCCGGCAATAGTAAATCCGGTTCGACCGCCTCTATGCTTACATACGGAGATTACCTGTATATCATCGATAACAACAGGCTGAGGACACTCAGTCTTGCTGATCCCGCGCACCCGGCTGAGGTGTCCAATGTCGAGATCCCGGGTACGGCCGAGACCATTTTTGCCTATGAGCAGTCATTATTTATTGGTACGAGAACGGGTGTGCTCATCTACGACCTGAAAGACGCCTCTAAACCTGCCTATTCCGGTAATTCGTTCCACTGGCCCGCGAGGGATCCTGTTGTAGTGAGAGGAACAATTGCATATTCGACTACGAGATGGGGAGAAGAAGAAAAGGGGGGATCAGGGTTATTGAGCATTCTTGACGTCAGTAATAAGAGCAATCCCTGGACCCTGGAAAGCCTGGATCAGCCCTATCCTTACGGACTGGGTATCAGCGGTGATTATCTCTATGTGTGCAACGGCCGCGAGGGTATCCTTGTGTATTCTATTATAGCTAACGGCCGCCTGGAATTTGAACGTAATGTGCCTGCCGAAGGGGTGTATGACTGTATTCCGAGCGAAGAGCTGCTGGTGTGCCAGATGAAGGACGGCATCGCTATATACGATATTACCCATGGTGACAAGCCCGTTCTGATCCGGAAAATAAACAATTAAATGAAGGTAAGAACCTGGCTTTTCCTGAGCCTGATTATCCTCCTTCCTTCGGCGATCATTGCGCAGGAAGCCTTCATCAGCCGCGATAAGCTGATCAGGGATGGTTTCCATATCGCACCTATAGCGCCAACGACCAAGGGGTTTACCTTCGGCATAGGCTATTCCAGGCCTGTAGCGCCGAAGATGATGGCTCATATAACGCTGGCTTACCTGCCGGTAAGCGTGCTCAATGGTGAAAGGATCAATTCGGCAGGGGTTGCATTGACGCCGGCATGGATATACTTTCCCGGCAGGATCGATAATTATAAAGGTTTTACCTTCGGGGCCGAGCTGCCGATCTCGTTTTACAACATGCATAAGCAGGAATGGATAAGCAATACGGCTATCAACGAGGTCTCAACCTTCGAATATGAACGTTACAGGAATACTGAGGCCAATGCGCTTCAGGTCGGGCTGGCCGCACGGTTCGGATTCCGCACCCACCGGAGAAATTACCGGTTTTTCTGGCAGCCCAATGTTTGTTTGGGATTCCTGTATCAGCAGTTGTATGGGCTTAAGGAAGATGACCTTTTGCCAAATATATCTGATATAAAGAGAAGGGATTCTTTTGCCAGGCAGGATAATGGATTTGCGCCTTACGCAAGACTTGAGATCGTCTTTGGTCTCTACCGTTTTAAGAAACAGACAGTGCAGGCGGTGGAACTGTAGGTTTTATTAATAAATTTTTAAAACAAGGCTATTGCAGTATCCCGCTCGTCCATAATATTTACATTTGTGCATGAGAAATTTTTCGCTTTCAGCTTTATTGCTTATTCTGACGGTATGCACAGCGCCGGCTCAAACCCAGACAACGATCACCCGGATCGCTTTCGGAAGCTGTGGCCACCAGGATGAGAAGCAGCCTGTTCTGGACTTGGTGACGCGTTACAAACCTGATATGTTTATCTATCTTGGTGATAACATATATGGGGATACGCGTGATATGAAGGTGCTTAAGGAAAAATACGATAAGCTGGGTGCCAAGCCTGAATATCAGCGTTTGAAAGCCGCAACGCGGATATATGCTACCTGGGATGATCATGACTATGGCGAAAATGACGCGGGACGCCATTATCCCTTTAAGGAAGAAAGTAAGAAGATCTTCCTGGACTTCTTTGAAGATCCGGCCAACTCCGTCCGCCGGTTCCACGATGGCGTGTATGCGTCTGTCGCATTTGGCAACTGGGGAAAACGGGTCCAGGTCATCCTGCTCGATACGAGAACATTCAGGGATGACCTGCTTCCGTATAAAGGAGGTGTGAAAAATGATCCGCGATATTTTTATCAGCTGGATTATGCGCCGCATACCTCAAAAGACAGCACGATCCTGGGCAAAGAGCAATGGAAGTGGCTCGAAGAGCAGCTCATGCAGCCGGCTGATGTCAGGATAATCGCTTCGAGCACCCAGTTTGGGGCTGAATATAACGGTTACGAAGCATGGGCCAATTTTCCGGCCGAGCAGCAGCGCTTGTTCGACCTGATCAAAAAAACGCAGGCCAACGGAGTTATATTTATCTCGGGCGATGTGCACTATTCGGAGATCAGCATGATCAAAAAAGACGGATTCTACCCGGTATATGATTTTACCTCAAGCGGAATAACGTCCAAATGGCATTTTGCCACTCCCAATAAGAACAGGATAGAAGGTCCGGTCATGGAAAATCACTTTGGCCTGATCACGTTTGACTGGGATCCTAAAAACCCCACTGCAAAGCTGGAATGTATCGACGTCAATAACAATCCGCGCTTTGAATACGTCATTCCCTTGAAATCTCTCCTGTTTGGCCTGGAATAAAGTTTTGATGCGTTGTTTGGCATGTTGATTTAGAAGAAGGCAGAATTTTTTCGGGGAGCAGGCAACGAACCGGTCATGCCTGTAGTCTTTAAGGATGTAAGACAGGGAGCTCCTGATTACGACCGCCGAAAGACCGGTTTCCCGAGATGATAATCTATAGTGAATCGACAGGAACCGTCAGGTACTTTAACTCTAAATTCTGCAAACAATGTATAGATTTAAAACATTTATCTTCCTCGCCCTTATAACATTCCTGGCAGCTTCATGCCGAAAGGATATCAATGAATTTATCCTCGACACTCCCGGCAAGGAGTTTACCGCCAATATCCTCGGAATCGTTATCGATGAGGATGGCAAGCCCGTGGCCGATGCGGCTGTCTCTTATGAAGGCAAGCAAATGGCCACGGATGACAATGGTGTATACAGCTTCAGAAATGTAAAGGTCAATTCCAAGCATAATCTGGTGCAGATCAGGAAAGAAGGCTACTTTGAAGGAAGCCGGGTTTTTACAACCGACCGATCGACTACGATCAAAGTAAAAAATATCCTGCTGAAAAAAACATTCGACAGGAGCTTTGAAAGCAATGTCGCCTCTACTGTAAGCAAAGGAGACATCAGGCTCGATTTTCCGGCCGATGGCGTCGTGTTAGCCTCCAATAATACCCCTTACTCCGGTACGGTCCGGATAGCGGTCAAATACCTGGATCCTGATACACGGGAGATCTTCGAACAGATGCCCGGTAATCTTGCCGGTATCAATGCCGAGAGACAGATCGTGGCAATGACGACCTATGGTATGGTAGCTGTGGAAATGCAGACGCCATCCGGACAATTGCTCCAGATTGCTCCCGGAAAGAAAGTAAAAATGACAAATAAGCTTTCATACGCAACGCTTTCTAAAGCGCCGGCTACTATTCCGCTCTGGTACTATGACGAAGATCTCGGCTACTGGAAGGAAGAAGGGTCCGCAACCCTTGTCAATGACGGTTATGTAGGAGAAGTAGGGCACTTTACGTATTGGAACTACGACGCGCAGGCGCCGGCTATCATCCTGAGCGGCAGGGTCGTGGATCAATATGGTAATGGAATCGCCGGCGCCCATGTGTGGGTCAGCGCTTCAGGAGCCTATGGTGCAGGCCACGGTGATACAAACGGTGACGGGAGCTTTAGCGGACTCGTGACCAAGGATGCCCTGCTCACAATAAAAGTTACGCTGTACTCATCCGGGTGTAACGGAATTGAGATATATTCCGGTCAGGCCGGTCCATTCTCAAGTGATGTGACGATCCCCGATATCGTAGTCGCTCTTTCCGGCACACAAAATATCGTGCTGAGCGGCCAGGTAGTGGATTGTAACAGCGCTCCGGTAACCAACGGCTATCTGAAGGTCGTATATGGCGGCCTGCAGGATATATTCGAGATAGAAAACGGAACTGTCGGCGGCTCGATCACTACCTGCAATGTCTATACGGATATCGATGTACAGGCAATCGACCGTAATAATGCGCTGAGCAGCCCGGTGCTGAGCTACCCTGTCAGCACCAGTATCGACTTGGGAACGATAGCCGCATGTGGCACGGTAGCGGACTTTGTTCGTGTTGAGATCCCTGACTTTGCTTTGGATACGCTCATGTTTGATGATCTTAATTTCAGGTTCAACCTGGGTTCCGTTTTTCAGCAGATCCATGCCGGACACAACGCTGATTCTTCAAAGGTACTGACAGCTACATTTTTCTGGCAAGTTACCAACACATCGGCAGTGACCCCCGGCACTTATGATATCTTCCCTCTTGAGACCAACTTTAGTTACTGGCACAATGGAGCCGATCAATATCTACAGGGAATTTCCGGAAGCATCACGATCACACAGGGAGGAAGCCAGGCAGGAGACGTTATTCTAGGGAACTATAATATCAATACCGAGGAGATAGGAACGAGCATAAACCACCAGGTGAAAGGGGACTTTAAGCTGACTCTTCAATAGCTAAAAACTTGGAAGACTCTATACTCATAGAAAAATGTCTGCAACAGGACAGAAAGAGCCAAAAGTTGCTTTTTGAACGCTTTAGCGGGCAGATGTACTCCATCTGCCTTCGCTATTGTAAGGATGAATGGGAGGCTCAGGAGGCGCTGCAGAACGGATTTATCAGGGTATTTGCCAATCTTGGGTCCTACCGGGGAGAATCAGGATTATTTTACTGGATAAAAAAGATCCTCATCCGGTCGGCGCTCGACGAGATCAAAAAACGCCGGCGGGACAACAACATCCTCGTCAGGGATGATGGCGACAAGGAAGTGGCGGGCGCAGAAGACACCGAACACATGACCTATGAGGAAATGCTCAAGATCCTGCATACCATGCCTCCTGGTTACAAAACCATCTTCAATATGGCCATTATCGATGGCATGTCCCACCAGGAGATCAGCCAGGCGCTTGGCGTTACGGAGTCGACCAGCAGAACACAACTGATGAAAGCCAGAAATTATTTCAAAAAACAAATGACCCGCCAGCAAAATCTGTACTTATGAAACAACCGGAAAATATTCAATCTTGGAGTCAGGCCGCTGACCAACATCGTGTAACACCGCCTTCTATGGTATGGGATCGTGTCGAAGCGCATCTGGATCAAAAAAGAAAAAGACGCCCGGCGATCTTCTGGTGGCTGGGCGCTGCGCTGATACTTGCTGCCGGCCTGATATGGCTGAATCTTGATCCAACCAGGGAACCGGTGGCCGGTAAGGGCAGCTATCAACCGGCAGAGGTGTGGGATGAGCATGCAGCGGCAACCATACCGCCGGATGAAGGATCCAGGAATGAGTCTTTGGGAATCGAACCTTTGACAGGGACAAATGCCGGCGTGATCTCCAATATACCGGAAGATATGCCGGAAACCCATGTCAGGCGATCGGCCCCTGTAAGCCCGGAAATGCATATCAGGAGCCGCGGAGCGGGCAACAGTCCTGATCATTCCGCCACTCCGGTCACTAACAGGATACCGGACGCTAATAACAAGGTTAATGATGCAGATAGGATCGCCCGGAATACATCCGCAGGCTCTGCCGGCGGCGAATCCATAGAGAGCCGGACACGACCGTCAGCTCTCGGGATTGCTGAACGATCCGGAAACGATCCGGGTAGAAGCCCGCATATGATCGGGCTGTTGGACCCTTTGGACCCGCTTACCTTTCAACCAGGCCGGCAATATAATTATGACCTCAAGCCCATCCGTCCCGGAAAAAATGTTACCTGCTATTCTTTCAAAGAGCATAGAAACCGGTTTTTTCTTGACCTGGAAGGTGGCCCCGGCCTGCCCTTACGCAGGCTGGACAACCGCCTTGAAGGAGGTAAGCTATACACCAATAAGCTCGAGACAGAACAACCCTGGTATGCTTATGGTGCTTCCATTCATGCCGGCATATTGCTGAAAAATAATATCTTCTTTTATTCGGGTCTCAACCTTACCGGTATCAAGGAAAAGTTTGACTACCAGAAGACCGGCCTTACACAGGTTGTGATCACTTTTGACCCTGCGACCAACCAGCCGATAGATACGTCTGTCAGGACCGGGACGCTCATCAATTCCGGTGAGAATCATATCAGGCTCTACCAGATCCCGGTGAGCATCGGTTATCAGAAAGCATTCAATGAATGGTCGGTCGGTGTTGATGCCGGTATGTATTTCAATCTCTCTGCCTCGGCCGGTGGTAAGCTGCTCCGGGGCGATGGGAGTGTGGTAAAGCTGGAAGATGCTGATATCTATAAGAACCGGGTGGGCATGTCGGCACAGATCGCTTTGACATTCGGCTATATGGCCGGTGACAGTTGGTTGCTCTATCTGCGGCCGCAATATGTGAAGACGCTTCGGTCCTGGACAACAGAGAGCTCCGGCATAGACCAGTCATATGACGTGATCCATGTCAATCTCGGTGTCAGGAAGCTCTTTGGAAAAAAATGAGCTTCTGAAGATAGGTACAGTGATGTCAGTAGGTGTTTTTATCTTTTAATGCCATTATATAATTTACCGTTTAGTAGGTCCTGCACCACAGTCATTTCGTATTCCGTTTTTATTTCCGGACAACCTGTGCGCAATTGTTTCCAGGCGTTGATAAAGTCGTCTTCTTTATCTTCAGACTTTGAAAGAATAAATAACCGTGAATTTGCCCTTTACTTTCACATCAGGTCAATTTCCAGGGCGGGTTTAGCCTGTTGTCGCCTGCATAGTATAAGACCAAATGATTACCGTCAATGTCTTTCAGATGGGCTTCACGCCACAACCAATTTTTATCGTTGGGCATTTCATCAAATATAATTCCCTTATTTATCAGGTCGTTTACATACCTGTCGAGGTTGTCGCACTCAAAATAGATGTGGATTCCATTTCCTGTCGGAAGCTGCTCTGCTTGTTGTATGGAAAATGTTGAGCTGCCGTCCGGGCACTGAAACCTGGCATAATGAGGAAGCGCTTCAACTATAAGCTTCAGCCCCAACGTCTGATAGAACGGAATGGATCTTTTAAGATCCAGAGACGGTATTGTTATCTGATTTAAGTTCATGTGTGATTACTTCCTGCCATTCTGTTGTGTCGTTCTGAAATAACCGCCAACTAAGCGCTGTGACCAACGGTGCGTAACCTGGCGGTTAAAATATTCTAATCTATGGCTCTGTCTGCTCCAATATAAAGTCCTCAGTTTTGTCGATGGACAATAGCTTTTCCGCGTATTCCGGAGGCAGGGCGCCCAGCTTTCGCCGGACCTGGTCGATCCACGCACCCTCTACATGGATGACAGCGGCCACCGCTCCGTCTTCTTTAATGATCTCATGCCGGATAGCCCAGCGGCTGCCGTCCTGCCGGCAACGCCGGAGGAGGCATGTCACGCCGATGATCTCATTGGGACGGATCTCTTTCTTATAGATCAGCTCTTCCCGGAACAAGATCGGGCCGATCATATGCTGCCGCATCATTTTGGCATTAAATCCCTTTGCCTCCATCACGATAAGTCTCGCCTGAGCGGCGAAATCCGCATACGCCGAATGACGCAGATGCATGTTGGCATCGATCTGCGACCACATGACCTGGGCCCGGTACACAATTCTGTCCATAACTGATAAGATGGTTGTTTATATGAATTACTTTCCCAAAAACCTTTCTATAACCATTTCCGCTTCGTAACATGCCACTTCCAACTGATCATTGACCAGCACAAAGTCAAATAACGGCTCGAAGCCGAGCTCATGTTCCGCCTTGTCGATACGTTTTCTCAGCGCTTCGGGGCTTTCGGTCTTCCGGTTGATCAGGCGCTCAAAGAGCAATTCCTTGCTTGGCGGCCTGATGAAGATAGTGAGGCATCTTTCTCCGAATTTGCGTTTGAGCGTCAGGGCGCCCTGTACATCGATGTCAAAAATGATATGCCGGCCTGCACTCCATATTCTTTCGATCTCCGACATCAGCGTCCCGTAATACTGATCTTCATATACCATTTCATATTCGGCAAAGGCGCCGGTATCGATGAGCTTACGGAATTCTACGGGTGTGATAAAAAAATAGTCTCTGCCTTCAACCTCGTGAGGTCTCCTGGCCCTGGTCGTAGCTGAAACCGAAAAGTCCAGAAAGTCGTATCTTTTTAGCAGGTGCCTGACAATCGTCGTCTTTCCGGCTCCTGACGGGGCGGTCACTACAATAAGCTTCCCTTCAAAATCCATGTCTCAAACGATGTTGGCTGTTTGCTCTTTGATCTTTTCCAGTTCGTCCTTCATGAGGACGATCAGGCGCTGTATGTCGCTGTGGTAGGCTTTGGCCCCAAGCGTATTGATCTCCCGGCCCATTTCCTGGCTGATAAAGTTGAGGGTACGTCCTTTGCTGATCTCGTCGAGCTCGAGCGTCTCCCTGAAATATTTACAATGTTGCATCAACCGGCTTTTTTCCTCGCTGAAGTCGATCTTTTCGATGTAGTAGATCAGCTCCTGTTCAAAGCGGCTCTTATCCACACTTTCTGCGGGCATAAATTCGTCGAGGCCGTTGCCGATGCGTTCCCTGATACGGTCGATACGTTCCGTCTCATAATCCAGTATCTTGGTCAGGCTTTCTTCAATAATGCCGATGCTTTTGTAGAAATCCTGCTCGATGGCCTTGCCTTCTTCCTGTTTGAACGCCTGAAAGCGGTCGAGCGCATCGTCAAGCGTAGCCTGTATAGTGAGCCATTCCTCTTCCGTAACCTCCTTGCTTCCGTTAGCCAGAACTTCCGGTATACGGAGCAGGCTGGGAATAATGCCTGAAGTGTCAAGGCCGAGCTGCTCCGCTACAGGCTTGATAGACAGTGCATAGCTCTTTAGCAGCTCTTCATTGACCAGGCCGACAGGTACGCTATTGGCCGATGACAGCTCCAGTGTCACATCGATCTTGCCGCGGATGGCGGTGTCCACGACTTCCTTGCGCAGGATATTTTCTTTCTCCCTGAGGTTGAAAGGGGAGCGGATGCGCACATCGACGATCTTAGAGTTGACCGATTTGATCTCAACGGATAAAACTTTATCCTGAAAAGGCCTTTTGGCCGACCCGAAGCCGGTCATAGAAAATAACATAGCATAAGGTTTTGAAGGGGGCAAAGTTAAGGAAATGGGACGGTATAAAGGTACCGGGGTGATTTTTAATTTTTTGATGCGCCGATTATTGTACATGGATAGAATAACCGGGTATGGCAGACCTGGCAGTATTCTGCCTGTATTTATTGATATGTCATAAATATTTATATTGATATATCAATAAATACAGATGTTTGTATATCTTGTTTTAGCTAAAATATTTTGGAGTTTATCGGAAGACGAACTTCTTTCGTCTAAGTTATCGGCTTGAGGGATCCCTCGATTCTTTCCGGTGACATTTTCCTTCTAATTTTGTTAAAAATAATTGTCATGAAAGGGAATTTGTTGGTCATGCTGGTGCTTGTATTTTTTTCTTTATTGTCCGGCTTATCAGCTCATACTATTACCGGTCATATCTACTTTGAAGATGGAAGCACGGCTCCTTCCGCTACCGTTATTGTAAGAAAATCCTCGGACTCGTCCATTGTCAAAGCCGGCATTACCGACATCAATGGCATTTTTACGATCGAAGAGATCCCGTCAGGGTGGTACAATATCGAGGCGTCTGTGATAGGCTATGCTCCCTATACTCACTCCCTCCATATCGAAAAGGATACCGATCTGGGCAATATCAGCCTGCAGCCCGTCGCACAGGAGCTCAGGGAAGTTACGGTCACACACAGGAAACCGCTTATAGAAAGAGACCGGGATAAGGTCGTGCTCAATGTGGAAAACAGCATCCTTGCAGCCGGCAACTCTGCCTGGGACATATTGAATACCGCGCCGGGCGTTACGGCCTCCAATTCCGATGTATTGAGCCTCAAAGGCCGCCAGGGCGTCAATGTGTGGATCAATGGCAAGCCTTCACAGATATCGGGAAGCGACCTGGCCAATTATCTCAGGTCGCTTCCGGCTGCTGCACTGGCTAAGGTTGAGATCATCTCCAATCCTTCTGCCCGTTACGATGCATCGGGTACCTCCGGCATCATCAATCTTGTCATGGTCAAGGACAAAAAACTGGGAACCAATGGGACCATAAGCCTTTCGTATGGACAAGGGCGCCTTCCGAAATCTGTCAACAGCATTTCACTCAATCACAGGAATAAAAGGTTCAACCTGTATGGTCTGTACAGCTATTCCTACCGGGGCAGCTTCAATGACCTGAAGTTGTATCGCCGCTTCTATGATCAGGGTGCTTTTACCGGAGCATATGACCAGGTCAATTACCTCGAGATCAACCGGAGCAACAATATGGGAAGGATCGGTCTGGATGTGGCCCTTAATAAAAAGATGGATCTCGGCATTCTTGTAAATGCAAATTACAGCAGGTTTAACCCCAACGGGCTTAACAGGTCGACCATAATCAATGATCAGGGCGAAGCTGCTTCCCTGTTTACCACCCAAAATGATTCTCATGACCGGTGGTACGATCTCGGCGGCAATATCCATTATGGATACCGTATCACAAAAGATCAGAACCTGTCTGTCGACCTCGATTACGCGCCTTTTGGCAATCAGACCGAACAGACATTTACCACCCGGTATTTTGACCTTGCTGGTGTGGAAACGGGCACACCATATATTCTTGTCGGGGACCTGAAGGGCGGCCTGGACATCTACTCAGCCAAAGCTGACTACACCAACAGCCTGAAGAACGGCCTGGAAATGGAGTTTGGCGGCAAATCGAGCTATGTTAAGGCCGACAATGACCTGCGTTTTTACGACCGGTCATCGGAGACACCGGTCTTTGACAGCACCAAGAGCAATCATTTCATCTATAAAGAAAACATCAACGCGCTCTATGCGAATGGCAGCCGGCAATGGGGACAATGGATGATCCAGGCAGGTATCCGTATGGAAAATACGGTGGTCGACGGCTTACAAAAGGTCGATAATACTTCGTTTGAAAAATCATACACCAATTGGTTCCCGAGCGCACTGGCGGCTTATACGGTCAATGAGAAGCACGATCTGAGCCTTTCGGTAAGCAGGCGTATCGACCGGCCTTCCTACAGGCAGCTCAATCCGTTTAAGTTTTTCCTGGACCCGACGACCTACAGCGAAGGCAATCCATATCTCAATCCGCAAACAAGCTGGAACTTTGAGCTGACCCACACATTTAAGCAAAAATTTTCGACGACACTGGGTTATAGCAAGACGCTCGACAATATTACCGAGGTCATTGGCCCGGTCGAAGGCCTGGAGCGCGTTACGGTTCAGACCAACAAAAATCTGACGTCATTTGACTATTACGGGGTGTCGTTCTATATGCCGTTTACCTTTTTTAAGATCTGGCAATGCATCAATTCTGCCAACTTCTACTATGGTCATTACAAGGGCAACCTGATCAATACACAGCTGAGTAACGGCAATGTGGCATACAACTGGAACTGCAAGAACAGCATTACGCTGCCAAGAGATTTTTCAATCGAGATCTCGGGTAATTACCGTTCGAGAGAGATCTACGGATATATGGACGTCAATCCGATCCGCTCCTTTGCGGTGGGCATCCAGAAACACATTCTCAGGAAGGCCGGCACTGTCAAGCTGGCGCTCAACGATGTCGCCTATTCGGAGATAACTACTGCACGCACGGAATTCAACGACTATATCGAGGATTTCAGGGTAGCACGCGACTCCCGTGTAGCGGTGATAAGCTTCTCTTACAGGTTTGGCAACAATAATGTAGGCCAGATGGGACGTCGCCAGGGCGGGGCCCAGGACGAAAAACAGCGTGCAGCCAATAGCTAGACTTTTTTACAAAATAAAACTCCGGATCATCCATACATATCCAATTTAAGTGTCTGACCCGGCCGGGGAGGCGGAGGGGCAGAAAAAGTTCTGTTCCTGTTAAACTGAATTCATGCCTGAACAACTGATTTCAAAATACATTCGCATGAGCCGGCCGGGTTTTTTAAGACATGGAGATCCTTCTCAATAGCTTTTTATTTGATCTGAGCTGCCGGCAATAAAACATTTACCTGGAAAATCCGTTTTTTATACCGGTGATGCTTCCTGCAGAAAGCATGAAGTAAAATGCTATTTTTGCCCGACATTTGATCGTATGAAAAGACTGTTTCTCTCCGTTATTTTTTCCTTGGGACTGCTTCAGCTTACTGCTCAAAGCATCGAGCTGGCCCGCCAGTATTACGAGGATGGCGAGTATGAGAAGGCTGCTTCCCTGTACCGGTCGCTGTGGAACAAAAATAAGGCAAACGAAACCTACCTCAATGCCCTGACGGATTGCTACCTGGCCCTGCGGGACTTTGATACGGCAGCCGGTATTATGTCCGACGCCATCACTCAAAATCCCAAACAACCTACTCTCCGTATCTCCTACGCTTCCCTCCTCCTGAAGCTCAACAAAAATGAAGAGGCGGAAAAGCAGATGAATTACGTCATAGATAACCTCCAGCCTAATCCCAATTCGATCCTTATGGCCTCCAGGGCGTTTGACCGGATCGGTCGCCCGGAAATGGCTATCAGGACCCTGGAAAAAGGTCAGACCCTGATCGACGCAGGTAATATCTTCTCTTATGATCTGGGACAGCTCTATTTTAAAACAGGGCAGCAGGACAAGATGCTCGCCGTTTTTGTCGATCAGCTGATCGCTGAGCCGGCGGTCTTTAATTCCCTGACCACTACTGTCCAACGGAATTTTCGTGAACCGAAAGAATACGACGAGTTCCTGAAGGTCGTCTTCCGGAAAGTACAGGAAAATCCCCAGAATCCTCAGCTGATCGAGCTTCTGTCGTGGATCTATATCCAGAAAAAGGATTTTCCCAATGCAATGAGGCAGCTCAAAGCCCTGGATATCCAGACTGGGAATAACTTTCCCAAAGTATATACCCTTGCAATGACCGCCTATAACGAGGGCCAGTACGATGTCGCTATCAGCGGATTTGAGTACATCCTGGAAAAAGGACGCGGCAACTATTATTTCTTTGATGCCGGCCGGTACAGGCTCAAGGCCCTTGTTGAGAAAAACGTCATTAACACTGAGATTCCTGAAGCTGAGCAGGCGCTTATCGATAAGGAATATTCCGACTTTATCACTTCCTATTCCGAGACAGGACGTACCGTATATATGATCTATGACTATGCCGAGTTCCTGATGAAGTACCGTAAGGATCTGGATAAGGCCATAGCAGTCCTGCAGGATGCTGTGGATAAAAGGATGTCTACTCCGCCGGTTATGGCTGAGCTGAAGATCAGGCTTGCCGATTATCTTCTCATCAAGGGGGAGAGATGGGATGCTTCGTTATTGTACAGCCAGGTCGATAAGGACTTCAAAGAAGAGCCGCTTGGCCAGGAAGCGAGGTATAAAAATGCCCGGCTGTCTTATTTTGTGGGCGACTTCGAGTGGGCCCAGGCGCAGTTCGATGCACTCAAAACCGCGACAACAAGGATGATATCCAATGATGCCATCGATCAGAGCGTGTTTATCCTCGACAACATGGGCATGGACTCGACCGATGCGGCGATGAAGATATATGCTGCGACGGAGCTGCTGATCTACCGCAATCTGCTCGATGAGGCGCTGGTAAAGCTGGATACTTTATTGAAGACCTATCCCAACCATTCACTGGATGATGATGTGTTGTACGCTCAGGCCCATATCTTCGTCAAGCAGAAGAATTATCCGAAGGCCATTGCTTGTTACGAAAAGGTATTTACCGATTACAAGGATGAGATCAGGGCCGACAATGCCATGTATGAGCTGGCACAACTGTATGACTACACGCTCCATGAAGAGAGCAAGGCCCGGGATCTCTACGAGCGGCTGTTCAATGAATACAGCGGCAGTGTGTATGCATACGATGCACGACAACGATACAGGACGCTCCGCGGAGATGTCAATCAGTGAAAGGCATTCTATTTCTTGTAGATTCCGGTCAAAGCAGGCCGGGATCCGGATAGCTTCTTCTTTCAAAATCCTTGCTCCGGGTCAGCCTTATAATACTATGATCTTCCCGGTATAGATGTGTTTGCTGCCGGACAGCGATACGCGGACCATATAAGTGCCCGTTTCGATATTTGCGATGCCGAGTGTGACCCGGTTGGCTCCCGGTGTATAGTCTTTGGTCCACATCTTCAGGGTATTGCCCTTCATGTCGAGGATATGGATGGATGCCTTCCCCTGGCCTGACAGCTCCAGGTCGAATGTAAAGCGGTCCGTAGCCGGATTGGGATAGATATGAAGCTGAGTTGTGCGATTGAAAACAGGTGTCGAAAGGTAATTATCGATATAACATCCCGGATCCGCTATATAGCTTTCTTCAAGGATATGTGCCTTATCCGGTATGAAGGCCTCAAAATAGGTTTCCTCCAGCACACGGTCGGAGGCTCCCAGCCAATCCTGCAGCAGTGCGGTAAATACATTCCGGTAGTCCTGTTGCATGCCGATGATGTCATTGCCCTCGCCGACAAGCGAAAGATCGACATTGGTGCCGATCACCCCGGCCTTAACAGGTGTTCCGAAGAGGAACATGGGAGCTACGGTGCCATGGTCCGTACCTTGCGAGCCGTTTTCCCTGGGCCGGCGGCCAAATTCGGAGAACGTCACGCCTGCGACCCGGTCATCGAGGCCCATTAGCTCGAGATCGTTCTGAAAGGCAAGGATAGAGGCCGACAACTGCTTCAGTAGATTGGCATGTGTGCCGTCTTCCGGGGTGGAACCATCAGCCTGCATGTTGTGCGTATCGAAGCCCCCGATGGTCACGACATAGATCTTGGTCCTGCCACCACCACTTATCATTCTTGCCACGGTCCTGAGCTGGTTGGCAAGATCATAGGCCGGGTAATCACCCATATTGATGCCCTTGTTGAACACTTCTGTTACCCGGTTGGAGTATTTATTGGTCGACTGCTCGATATCGATGACATATCCCAGATTGCGGCCGTAATCTGAGGGCGGAATGACAACCGGAGGAATACCTCCCAGCTCTGAGATCAGGGAATAGAAGCCTGCAGGGTCCTGTCCCGAAAGATTGATACCTGCCTCATGCTGATGCTCGGTATGAAAGCCCAGGAACTGCTGCTTGCTGCCCAACTGAATGCCCAGCGGATCTGGAAGATCGACCGTGGGTTCGCCTGCGAGCCCGGGATAGGAAGCATCCAGGTAACGACCCATCCAGCCGCTGCCGTAATTGAAATGAGCCGGGGTGCTGTCACCTCCTGACAGCCACAGGTCTGTTCCCTTAAAATGTGACTTGTTGGAATTGGCATATCCTACAGCCTGAACGATCGAAAGACTGCCTTTCTCATATAGCTCTTTGAAGGGTGCCAGGTTGGGATGCAGGCTTATATGGTGCTCGTTGGAAAGCGTATTGTCGAGAGCTAACAGCTTATCCGCTTCCGTACCGATCACCGGCCGGAAAGATCTATAGGTATCATATTGATAGGTAGGAACGACACAGTTGAGGCCGTCGTTGCCTCCTTTCATCTGGACGACGACAAGAACACGGTCGTTGATATCCCCGCAGCTGAACATACGGGTAAGCGAACCGGATACAAAGGGGGAAAGCACATTGCCCCGGATTACCAGGGGACTGAGTGTCAGGGGTGCGGATAATCGGAGAAAATTACGTCGTTTCATGTCCGGATTATTGAATAAGTTGATAGCATTGGATCTACAGCATCTGATATTCTTCGGCGTACATCATGGATGTCACGAGGTGCTGCAACCCTATTTTTACTTCTTCAGGACTGCCGCCGTTGGCATAGGCATTCCATTCGTAGGTCCAGTCGCCGGCGGGAATGCCTCCGAGCAGGTTGCTCAGAAAATACTGGATTCTATCGGCGTCCACCTCTTCGGCAAACAGGTTACGGGCCATTTCTTCCGTCAAAGCAATGGCGTCACCCGGATCGGAAAAATAGCCTGAATCCCTGACAAAGCCGGGCAGGTCGATGGTGACCTTGGTGTTGGAGCCACCGAGATAGGACCGGCCTGTATGCATCATTTCACAGAGCTTATACCTGGAAATGATCGTATTGGCCGTAAACCAGGCTTTATCATATACCGGCTCCTGATAGTAGGCCGAATATCCTGCCACGTCATAAGGCATAAAGAACGGCATGCCGCCATTGTCAAGAATGACGGATATAGCCAGGTTTTTCAGATAGGTGTATAGCTTGGCGGTTTCTGCTACCTGGCCGGGCCATTGCTGGTGGAAAAAATTGATGCTGCCCAGGAAAAATTCCAAAGGGCTTTTGATAAGGGCACCGATGATCTCATCTTTGTTGTCAGAGTCATCAGCGTCATAAAAATGCTTTGAGGCCAGCAGGGTCCTGATGACACCTGCGGTTTCATAGTTGTCGTCCTTCAACCGGCCGGCAAGCGGTTCTATGATATCCGATTCGATCTCAGCGGTAATGTTGGCCGAGACAAAATACCGGTAGAGCCTTCTGCAATACAGGCGTGCCGTCTCTTTTTCAGAAAATACCATCTCAACAAAGTCATTCAGTTCGCGGGGCATCTCATCGGCTGACTTTGCTCCTTTGATGGTTCTGTGACCGAATGCTGCGCTGAAGGTCTTATCCTCCGTATTGTGCTGACCGAATGCAAACCTTCCCATGGAAATGCCGGTATCGGGGTCGATCGTCGCCAGGCGTGTATTGCTCTTGATGCCGGTCAGCAGCTTTGCGGCCGTGACTACATCATCCTCCGTATAGTTGGTATAATCACCTGGTCCTGCCTGTGGACCTTTGCCGATGGTAAATAGTTCAAGGAATTCCCTTGCGTAGTTTTCATTGGGCGCATTTTTATTATTGCTGGTATTGTTGAGATAGATAAGCATGAGGTTGTCGAGCGTCATCTTACCCGCGAGCGTTTTGAAATTACCGGTGGTAAACCTGTACAACAGGGCCAGGTAATCGAAAAATCTTTCGGAAGAAGCGTCATTGCTGTGTGTAACCCAGCATTTGTGCAGGAAGAACATCATCTTGCTGTGTAAGGTATCGTCATATCTCATCTCATTGAGCACCCAGTTGCGCACATAGGCCCTCAGGGCTGACTGGTTGGTAGTGGTTGGTGCGCCGTTATTGATCCACGGAGCGCCCGTAGCCGGATCGACCGGCTGATCGAGCGAGAAGGTCATTGGCTGCATCAGTCGGTCGATCGCTTCCGTTGCAGAATAACCGGCAAATTGCCTGATCTTGCCGATATCGTACCTGAAGGTAGCACGGCGCAAAAGATGGCCTGCAAGCCGCTCGCCGAGTTTGCCCTGATATGTATCCAAAGAGGCCATAGATTTGAATTAAAAGTGAGAAGTACGGCTATAGGATGCAACATTCAGCATTGTCATCCCATATTGCCATGATACAAGGTTGACTGAAGTAAAGATAATAGGTTTAATCCTGTTTTTGATAAATATTGCCAAATAACAGTCCATTGTCGCTGATCGCGGATTTTCGGTTATCTTATTTGGCCTGTACCCGGCATGTGTCTATGTGTTCGTTATATAATTATATCTTTATGATATTTGTCAGAATAAAATTTTTCCCTTATTCAATTTTATAGAATTATTTATCTTAGCAGTTCTATTTTCTATTTTAATAAATTATAACTACAATCAAAAGGATGAAAAACAGATTTTTACAATTATTCCTGTTGGTCATAGGTATGAATGCCTTAGAGGCTCAGACGACCTATACCGATGATTTTGATGCCTATACACCGGGCACTACCATTGTTACCAATAATCCGACTTACTGGCGTACATGGACATCGACAAGCGGCGGTGCTGCCGACGATGCTTTTATTACTGATGAAGCAGCCGCGAGCGGTGGCAATAGTATCAAGATCGAAGCTAAGTCTACCTCCGGTGGCCCTGAAGATCTTTTGCTCAAGTTAGGTAACAATGTCAGCAAAGGCACTGTGAGCACTTCATGGAACATGCTGGTTGCCAATGGCAAAACGGCATATTTCAATTTCCAGTCTGCCTCTACGCCGGGTACCGGCTGGGCAATGGATTTTTATTTCAATGCCGATGGAACGATCGATGTTGTTGCCAATTCCAAAGCGTTCAGCAACAGGCTGAGCTTCCCGGTAGGGAAGTGGTTCAACTTTGCCGTTCAGATCGATGTTTCCAACAACCTATGGCAGGTATCGATCGATGGAGCATGTAAGGCAGTCTTCCGGAGCGCGCTTACTACCGTTGCTTCTGTAGACTTTTTTGCCAATGCCGGCAATAAGTACTACATCGACGACGTATCATTCACTACTGATGTAGCTGATATCAAAACCTTTGAAGGTGTGGAAGCGGGCCTGCTCAACCTGACGGTAACAGAAGGTAAGCAGATCGCCGGTACCACCGTTAAGACGGCTGTGACGCTGTATAATACAGGTAAGGACACGATCACCAGCATAGACTTTGATGTGACCAGCGCGGCCGGTACGCAATCCCTGAGCACTTCGGACCTGAGCCTGGCTCCGAAAAGATCAGTTGTCATTGACATCCCTGCGGATATCGCTCTTATCGACGGCGATAATAACATGACACTCACTCTTACCAGGATCAACGGCCAGGAGGACGAGCTGAGCTGCAACAATACGCTCGAATCCTCAACTTATGCCGTTGCGCCTGCAAAGCACCGTAAGGTCGTGCTGGAGGAAGGAACAGGAACCTGGTGCGGATGGTGCCCGAGAGGTGCGGTCTTCCTTGACGCGATATCTCCGTTATACGATGACTACTTTATTCCTATCGCCGTGCACAATGCCGATGTGATGACCGTGACGGCATATGATAATGCAATTACTTCTTTCCCGGGTTTTACCGGCTTCCCCGGTATGGTCGTCGACCGTCGTGAAGTGACCGATCCTTCTGCTGCCTTGCTGCCGGGTCTCAACTATCTTCGTGAAGAGCCGGATGCGACCTTACTGATCGGAGCTACCGAGCCCGATGAAAACGGTAAAATGGATATTTCGGTGTCCCTTGATTATCTCAAGTCTGTCCCTGGCGGATACAGTATGTACCTGACCGTGGTGGAAAATGAGGTCAGAGGCACGGGCTCCCAATACAACCAGTCCAATTATTATGCCGGCGGCGCAAGCGGACCGATGGGCGGCTATGAAAACCTGCCTGCTACTGTTCCTGCGGCGCAGATGGTATACGATCATGTCGCCAGGACATTTGATTATACGGTTAAGAATATGGAGGAAGCCAGCGAAGGAGATAAGCTGATCAGAAACTACAGTGTAACGCTCAACTCCGCATGGGTAAAAGAAAAGATCAAAATTGTGGCTGTCCTCCTCAATGATGATGGCGCAGTATCCAATGCCAATGATGCCACGATCGAAGATGCTGTTGCCAACGGATATGTAACAGCTTCTACCGATAAAGTACTTGTAAATGCTAAAATGTCGGTCTACCCCAACCCTGCGCGGGAGACAACAACTATCGACATCGAACTGGACCGGCCGACCCATGTTTCAGCCTCCGTTCTTGATGTACAGGGAAGGGTTGTTTTCCAGAAGGATTTTGGTATGCAGCAGGGCCGTGCTCTTATGCCGGCCAGCCTGAAGGGCATTGCTCCGGGAGCCTATACGGTTCTGGTACGTACCGATGAAGGTATCGCTACCAAAAAGCTTGTGATCCAGTAATCATTCGTTTGGTTTTAATAATTAAAGGCCGCGGTGTACACACTGCGGCCTTTCTGTTTATTTCAACTCTTTTTTATCCCTTTTTCCTGATCCGGAACAACTTGCCGGAGTCAGTGACGGCATACAGCGCACCGTCACGGCCGTCCAGCACATCCCGGATCCGCTCTCCCTTATCTTCCAGGAGGCGTTCTTCGCCGACGACCTTGTTGTTCTCTATCACCAGGCGGCAGATATGAGTGCCGCTCAATGCGCCGATAAATAAGTTGTTTTGCCATTCGGGGATCGCATTGGAAGAATAGAAGGTGATCCCGCTTGGCGAGATGACAGGATCCCAGTAGTATACCGGCTGCTCCATGCCTTCTTTCTGTGTCCGGCTGTCTCCGACCGGCTTCCCGCTGTATTCGATGCCGTAGGTTATAGTAGGCCAGCCGTAATCTTTTCCGGCACGGATGATATTGACCTCATCGCCACCTCGGGGACCGAATTCCAGCTCCCAAAGCTCTCCAGTCACAGGATGGATGTCCAGTCCCTGTGGATTCCGGACACCTGATGCAAATATCTCCGGCATAGCTCCTTGTTTGCCTATATAGGGATTGCCGGGAGCGGGCTTACCTTCTTTGGTTATTTTGAATATTTTCCCCAGGCCTGATTTAAGATCCTGGGCCTGCATTCTTCCTTTCAGGTCAGATCTTTCCCCTGCACTTACAAACAGGTTGCCCTCCCTGTCGAAAACAAGCCGTGAGCCGAAGTGAAGTGAGCTGTTAAATACCGGCAATGCACGGAAGATCACCCTGCTATCTTCGACCTTTGTTTCGTCGGATGATAACCTGCCTTTGGCGACGGCAGTCAGGTTGCCTCCTTGCTGCGGCTCAGAATAAGACCAGTAGATGGTCCTGTTGGAAGAAAAATCCGGATCGAGCGCTACATCCAGTAAGCCGCCCTGGTTCTCGTCGTCTACTTCCGGCAGACCCTTGATCTCCTTCATCAGCTGACCTTCGGCACTGAGAATTCTCATAAATCCGCTTTTCTCCGTCACGAGAAAACGATCGTCAGGCAACCTTATAATAGCCCAGGGCCGTTTCATTTTATCGGTCAGTTCCGTGATCTCCAGCTCAGTTTGCGTCTTTACGCTTTTAACCCTTGTCTGGCCTTCAAATGCCGGCTTATAATCCGCGTTTGGTTTCTTGGTTTCCACCGGGCTTCCGGAGGTTGTGGACTCTTTGGTCTGTGGGATCTGTGATTTGGACTGGCATCCCGTGGTCATGAGCAGAAGGCCGGTCATAACCGGCAATAGATAGCTAATTCTGTAATGCATCATGTTTCATTGTTATTTTTAATAAAGGCAAATTCAGGCAGGATCGTTCCACTACCAAGACATTGCTCCGGATAATGGAGATGCCGGATCTATAAGCCAGGCTTACATGATAACGTCACTGATCCCTTAAGAATTACAATTCCGGATCCCGGCAGAGAGTCCGAATATTTCAGACTAGAATTTCCGGACGAGCGTAGTGGCGCCGGAAGAAAGACTCAGATCTACCGGCTTGTTCTCCTTATAGTATCCCCGGGTAAAGTCGGGAATATTACAAGGTACGGAACGATTTTTGACCGATTTCTCACTCAGCAGTCCCACAACCGTCCAGGAAGCAGCGTCGTATACTTCCATATCTAATGGAAGGCCGTTCCTAAGGCAGTCGACGAGCCGCCAGTCCATGACAAAGTCCATACCGCCGTGTCCGCCTACTTCCTTCGCAATATTTCCGATGTGGCGGATGAGCGGTGGTGTGTGCTTTTCGTATAGTGCATCCATTTCGGCTTTATCGGCCCATTTATGTCCGAAAGCGATCCTTTCGGGACCCGGCCATTTCTGTGCCACTCCTTTTGTTCCGCTCACAAGATGGATGCGCGAATATGGCCTGGGTGAAGTAACATCGTGCTGGATCATGATGCTCTTTCCCTTTTCGGTCCGGATGGTCGTGGTGTTCATGTTGCCGCGGAAGCTGCTATTGACATAGGGTGCAAATTCGGGATTCCCGACGGCTTCTTTTACCGCCCGGTCGTGCATCATAAAGTCGCCGGTGCTTACCGACACCAGGTAATCCATCCTGTCACCCCGGTTGATATCAAGGCATTGCGCCACCGGTCCCAGCCCGTGGGTAGGGTACAGCGAACCGTTGCGCGTTGCATTTTCCTTCAGCCGCCACAGGTCGGCATAATAGGTCTTTGAAAAGTTGAGATCCATCAGGTCATGGATATAGGCTCCCTCGGTATGGACGATCTCTCCGAACAGGCCCTGGCGCGCCATATTGAGCGTCAACATTTCGAAGAAGTCATAGCAGCAGTTTTCAAGCATCATACAGTGTCTGCGGGTGTTTTCCGATACTTCTACCATTTCCCAGCACTCTTCCAGCTTTGTGGCGGCAGGAACCTCCACTGCTACATGCTTGCCTGCCTTCATGCTATAGATCGCCATGGGAGCATGCCAGTGCCAGGGCGTACAGATATAGACGAGGTCTAGATCCATGTCACAAAGGCCTTTCCATGCTTCTTCTCCGCCTTCGAACATTTTTGCTTCGGGAAGCTTTTTTTCGGCTAATGCGTGCTGGCATTTTTCCACCCTGTCCCGGTACTTATCACTCAATGCGACGATATCGAGACCATCAATGTAGGAAAGCCGCCTGACCGCTTCTTCTCCGCGATTTCCAAGGCCGATGATGCCCACACGCACCCTGCCGATCTTAGGTGCGCTATAGCCTGACATATTGAAACCCTTCGGCCGCAGATCATTTCCGTCTTTTCTTTCATTTTTGACAAAGGAGGAGGCAAATGCAGGGAGGTTAGTGCTCATGACACCCAGGCCGACCGATAATTTCCGTATCAGGTTTCTTCTCGTTAATTTCATTGCGATTTTTTATCTGATGTTAAATGAATTTATTCTCCTTTTAGAAATTTGCCGAATGCTTCCAGCTCCTTACCATGACTTTCAAGCCATTGGGCGGCAGCAGGCCAGCGTGACCGGGCAATATAGGACGTAAAAACGTCTCCGTAATTGCTGGCATAAATATCAGCAAATAAGGGGATCAGGTATCCGGCCCACAGATCATCCCCGTCGTATTTGTTCATGCCTCCCAGCAGCTCGACGGCCATTTGGGTCTGATGTTTAAAATATGAAAAATCATCTTGTTCCTGCGACTGATCCCGCGCTGCGGCACCTATATTTATTGCTAATGCCACGCTGGTATAGATGCTGTCTTTACCTGTATGTTCATCCATATAGATGGTGCTGTTTCCCGTCAGGGTATCTTTTTTTGCTTTACCTTCCAATATCTCCCATACCATATCGAGGCATGATCCGGAACGTGCAGAATTGGGCTCGAGCAGGAGGAAGTGATAAGCTGATAAAAGGGCTTTGACGGGATTTCCGGACCGGTTGATTCCGGCTATCATCAGGTAAGCCGAAGCATGAGTCGGCTTAATTCGGATCGTGTTCAGGAAGCATGTCTCAGCGTCCCTGATACGTTCCTGTTTCATAAAATTGACGCCCAGGTTATAAAACAGCTGTGCGTCGCCCCCTGTAGCCTCCAGCCCGTCCATTAAGACCTCATCGGATTCCTCCATCCGGCCAAGGGCCAGCAGCGCTGAGGCCTTGATCGAATAAGCCATCGGAAGATTATTGTCCTTAATAGCGATGATCGTGTCAGCGAGTATGATACAAGGCTCATATTCCTTCATGCTGTAACGGGTCAGCGCCATCTCGTACAGGATGGTAGAGGACCGGGGCCTTAGCTCGAGGGCTCTTTCATACCGCTTTAACGCTTTCTGATACTCGCCTTTGTCGAACAGGCTGACGCCTTCCCTGACCAACGCGCCGGGATCCTCCTGCGCCATAGCGGCCTGCAGGATCGATAAGAGCAGAATAAGCAAGCTCGTAATTCTCATTCATTTTAGATAACGGATTCGAAAGTTATCCGAATTTATCAGAACTACAAAATATGCCGGTTATTTATTTCAGGATAAAGCTTATTCGTAGCGGAGGCTTTCTACCGGGTCGAGTCGGGCCGCTTTTAATGCCGGATAGATACCTGAGATCAGGCCGACGATGATGCAGGTCACGATGCCGAGTGTGATCCATGCCCAGGGTATAATGAAGCTGCCTTTCATAAAGATGCTGATAAAATTGCCGGCAAGTATACCCAGGAATATCCCGATCAGGCCTCCGAGCTGACAGATGACGATGGCCTCGATCAGGAATTGTACCAGGATGTTGTTCCTGGTCGCACCCAGCGCCTTTCGGATACCGATCTCGCGTGTTCTTTCGGTTACTGATACCAGCATAATGTTCATCAGGCCGATCGCTGCCCCGAGCAGAGTGATCAGCCCGATACCGATCGTCGCGATACGGAGTGTGGCGGTATTTTCTTCCAGTATCTCCATTATTGCATCCGATTGCTGTATCTCGAAGTCGTTGTCTTCGCTTACTCTCAACTGGCGGATATTCCTGAACAGCCCTGTTGTGTAGTCGATAGCCTCATCCAGGCTTACCCCGGCGGGTGTGCTGATGGTGATATCGTAGTTCTGGTCCGGATAGCCGTATATCTTTTTTTGCGTGAGCAATGGGATCTCTATCTGGTTATCCACATTGGTGGTCATGGAGCTTCCCTGTGTGGCGATCACACCGGTTATTCTGAACTTATTTCCGCCTACTGATATGATCTGGTCCACGGCCGAGTGTGCCCTGCCATTAAAAAGCTTCCTGACGATCTCATTTCCTACGATGCACACATTGACACCGTATTGATATTCGTTGGAAGAGAATGGCCTTCCTTCTATAATATCAAGTGCGTTGACATCGAGGTAATTTTCGTTGATGCCTACTACGCTGATGACAGGGTCGGTCTTTCTGCTTCCTGAAAGGACGGTGGCTCCGCCTGTCGCCCAGCCTGACACAGCGATCCTGGAAGATATCCTGTTCTTTTCGATCAGCGCCATGGCCTGCTCATACGTGATCGGATCACCCGGCTTTTCCCTTTTTCCACCGCGGTTACTGCGAAAATCGTCATTTTTTCTTTGTATGGCAAAACTGTTGGCTCCCAATCCCGAAAAATTATCCGTCATGGAGATCAGGATAGAGTCGATCGCCGTCAGGATACCCACCAACGCCATGATACCGAATGCAATGATCATCATGGTCAGCAGGGATCTGAGCAGATTGGATCTGACATTGGCAATGGACAGCTTGATATTTTCTACAGGATTCAGGTCTAGGTCCTTTAATACAGGAATAAAGGTATAAAAATACAGCTTTGGGCTGCCGGACTTTTGCTTAAATGCCGGATTTTACCGATGAATGGAGTTCTGTCGCCCCTCGCTCAGGCGCTTTCCCATACCTTACACCCTTCCGTACAGTTGGTGCATATATCGATCTGATCGCGACCTTTGAGCAGCTTTTTCCTGAAATCATTATAGGGGGTTCCCGCCCAGACCGTTCTGAAGCTCTCTTTCTTCAGATCTCCGAGCCGGTATGTCGCATCCTTGTCAAAGCAGCACGGCACCACCATGCCATCCCAGGTGATGACACAACTGTGCCACAGCTTCCAGCAGTGATTGAGGAGCTGATTCTTTATATGGTATTTGCCGTCGGCCTGTTTTCGGTACCTGCTGTATTTGTCGATGGAAGGGATGAGCTCATTGCCGTTTTCGTAATCATACACCTGGGCCGTTTTCAGCTTTACCTCATCGATGCCGATCTCCTTGGCCAGCCTGTAGATCTCCGGTATCTGATGCTCATTCGGGCGGACTACGAGGAACTGGAAGATAATATGCGGGGTGACCGATCTCAGCTCTTTTTTCCACTTTACGAGATTGCGCGCTCCCTGGAGCACGACTTCGAGCTTTCCCTCTTTCCGGTAGCTTTCGTAGGTCTCCTGGGTTGTCCCGTCGACCGAAATGATGATCCGGCTTAGTCCGGATTCAACGGTTTTTCTGGCGTTTTCGGCATTCATAAAATGGCCGTTGGTCGATGTAATGGTATAGATGCCCCTGGAAGATGCATAACGGACCATATCGAGAAATTTTGGGTTGATATAGGGCTCTCCCTGAAAATAAAAGATCAGGTAGAAAAGCCTGCTTCCCATCTCGTCGATGGTCTTCCGGAAAAAATCCTCTTTGAGATTGCCTGTGGGCCGGCTGAAGGCCCTCAATCCGCTCGGGCACTCGGGACATCGCAGATTACAAGCCGTTGTAGGTTCGAGGCTGATGGTAAAGGGTTGTCCCCACTGAACGGGCCTGCCCGACCAACGGGTAAGGTGATAGGAAACGAATACTTTGGCCGCGTTCCATACCCTGGCAAAACTGATCCTGGTCAGAAAATGTCTGGTATCGGCGGCAAAAAGCTTCATATTCCGGCTTCAATATGTTTGGATGCAAATAGTCGGCGCGCATTGTTACTGGTCTCCCTTGCAACTTCTTCAACAGGAATACCGCGGATAGCCGCGATCCTTTCGGCGACCAGGGGGATATATGCGCTTTCATTGCGCTTGCCGCGATAGGGTACAGGAGTGAGATAAGGTGCATCCGTCTCAAGGACTATCGACTCCAGCGGGATCTGCTCAATAACGGGTACGAGTGTTGTGTTCTTGTAAGTGGAAGAGCCGCCGAAGCCCAGGAAAAATCCCAGATCGATCACCTCCATTGCTTCTTCAACCGTCCCTGTAAAGCAATGCATGACGCCGTCTGTCAGGATAGGACGGTTGGCCTGCAGCACATCGATCACTTCTCTGGTGCTGTCGCGTGAATGTATGCTCACGGGAAGCCTGTACTGATCGGCCCAGCGCAATTGTTCCTCAAAAGCCTCCACCTGGTAGCCGAAGGTAGACTTGTCCCAATAAAGATCGATGCCTATTTCGCCTATCGCCGCATAAGGTCTTTTATCCAGCCAGGGCCTGAGCTGTGCCAGCACCTCCCGGTAGTCTTCACGGACTGAACAGGGATGGAGCCCCATCATCGGGATGCAGTATCCGCCTGACTGATCTTCGAGATCATGCATGACACCGACGCTCGACACATCGATATTGGGCAGATAGATACGCTCCACACCGGCATCTTTGGCCCTATGCAGCATTTCCTTACGGTCTTCATCGAATGCACCGGCATACAGGTGGGCATGGGTATCGATATACATGTTCTGCTTTTTCTGCTTACAACAAAGGTAATCGAATACGGTTGAGTACAAAGAAGGCTTCCCGAAAGTAATGTGGGAAGCCTTCTTTTGATATGAGCCGTTTAATTTTTGTAGGTCAGCCTGGATTCGCTACCGAAAATTGCCAATGTAACGACCATTGTATTTTTATCTATTGATTCGATCTTGTTAAGCAGCGGTATGCCTTCTATCGTTACAAGGATATCAGAGTCATTATTGATCAGTGACCATGTGCCTTCTTCGGTCACTGTAATATTGGGATCACATTTGTCTCCGGAATCGGTCGTAACATAAGAACCGTCGGCATTGAACCTTGTACAATCATCCAACTCACACGCTTTGTAATATTCGGACGTTTTGTCCACATAGTTACCGGAATTATCCTTTTCCTCATGTTTGACTAACTTCCAGCAGGTGGAGCCGGTGATGATGTCTTTACGGGATTGCTCATCGTCTTTTTTGCAGGACGACATGACGCCCAGTGAAGCGATGAGTAATAACAGTAATGTAATGTTGTTTTTCATAGATTAATGTTGTTTGATAAAAAATATTTTATTCGGAAAGGGCGATCAAATCGTTGAGTAATCTATTCAAATATTCTGAAGAAGCACTGCAAAGATAGCTAAGCTTTTGAATTAATGACACTGGTGACCAAATTTTGTTTGTATTTTTATCTTTTTGACAGAAAAGCCGTAATTAAAATATCTTTTGGGAGAAATGCGATCCATTAACCGGAGTTTGGCTGCGCTACCGGATAAAGTTGTTATTTCCACATAAGAGCAATTATCTATATTTATCATTCAAACAACTCAATCTTTGGCTGCAAAAAAAAGTAAGTTCTATGTCGTATGGAAGGGGCGTAATCCGGGTATATACGACAACTGGGACGACTGTAAAACCCAGGTGTCCGGTTATGACGGAGCTCAGTACAGATCCTATGAAAACAGGACTGAAGCGTTAAAGGCCTTCCAGGAGGGGTATAAAACAAGCCGGAGCCAGAAAGCCACCACATCGTCCAGGAATATTCCCAGGAGCGGCATCATCAAAAACAGCATCAGCGTCGATGCGGCATGTAGTGGCAATCCGGGCATGATGGAATATCGCGGCGTGGTGACTACATCGGGGCAGCAGCTTTTCCACCAGGGCCCCTACCGGGATGGCACCAACAATATCGGCGAATTCCTGGCCCTCGTCCATGCTCTGGCCGCCCTTAAGAAACAGGGGAAAGAAGATGTGACCATCTATTCCGACAGCAAGACCGCCATCAGCTGGGTCAGAAAAGGCAAGGCCAATACAAAGCTGGAGCATACGGGCCACAATGAGCCTGTCTTCCGGCTTATAGAACGGGCTGAACAATGGCTCGCAGTCAACACCTTTAAAAACCCCATCGTCAAATGGGAAACGGAGAGCTGGGGAGAGATACCGGCGGATTTCGGAAGAAAATAAGATCAGGCTCAAGTTTATCCGTCCTGATTTTTGTCCTTCTGAAGCCTGGCCATTGTACAGGTCTATCCTCAGGATAATGGGATATCAGTATATTGCGGATGAGGACACAATTATTACCAGGTGATCCAAAAAAGGTGTGAGCACATATTATTCGCTGTCTGTTTTGTTAGGAGACCTGTAAACGTAGCCGATGCGCTGCGGATCAACTACTCCCGGCAGTGAGAATTTCTCATCGCGATACCTTCTGTCCTTGGAAATAGAAGAGAAGCCGTCAAAATCTGGCGAACTTCAGCCTGTAATCTGCGCTTACCTTGCCGTGTTTGATATTTTCCAGTTTGCGCCTGATCAACTGCTTCTTAACAGGGCCCAGCTTTTCGATAAATAATTTTCCCTGGGTATGGTCATATTCGTGCTGGATGACACGCGCATTGATGCCGTCAAAGGTCTCTTCAAAGGTCTCAAAACTCTCATCCTGGTACCGGATCCGTATGACCGGCTGGCGGTCGACCTCACCCCTTACATCCGGGATGGAAAGGCATCCTTCCTCATAAGCCCACTCGTCGCCTTCCTCTTCCAGGATCTCGGCATTAATAAAAGCCTTTTTGATCCCCTTGCCCTTGTTCTCTTCTTTCTCCACCTGTATGGTGTCGATGACGAAGAGCTTGAGATTGAGACCTACCTGCTGTGCGGCGAGACCCACTCCGTTGGCATTGTACATGGTCTCGAACATATCGCTGATCAGCTGCTTCAGTTCCGGATAGTCCGGGCCGATCGTTTCTCCTTCCTTTTTCAGCACCGGCTGACCATATGCATATATCGGTAAAATCATAACTTGCTCTTGTGGACGATAACCGTCCTGTTCTAAATATGTCTTAAATAGTCCTGCAAAATTAATACAGCGGCGATTTTATCCACCAGGGATTTGTCTTTTCTTTTTTGCTGGCGTATCCCGGAGTGCAGGATGACCTCCCTGGCACGCACGGAGGAAAACGCTTCGTCGTGGCGCACGGTTTCAATTGCCGGGAAATTTTTTTTAATTTTTCTTTCCAGCCCGACGATCTGATGCATAAAGGATACTTCTGTTCCGTCGTTGTGTACCGGGTGCCCGATGACGATCTTTTCGACCTCTTCCCGTTTCAGGTACTCCTCAAGGAACGGCCACAGACCGGCCGAAGGCACCGTCTCCACACCATGCACCGCTATCTGCAGGATATCAGTCGCCGCAATGCCGCAGCGTTTGGTTCCGTAATCAATGCACACTATACGCGCCATCGGTTCGTCCTGATAGGTAATATAACACATTGCTGTTAGAACGGCGGAATATTCTTCCGGCTACACGCCTGATATCATCCGCTGTAATAGCCTGGTAGATGTCAAATTCGCGGTTGATAAGCGATACATCTCCTATGCTTTCAAAATAGGCGAGGTTCATGGCCTTGTTGGCTGCGCTGTGTTCAGAGAAAACAAGGGTGGTTACACATTTGTTGATGACCTTCTGCAATTCTCTTTCAGGCACATCGGCTCCGGCAAACTGGTCCAGGATCTCCCAGATCCCGGCTTCCCCGGCTTCCGGGCTTACCCCAGCCGACAGTTTACCGTCGATGACAAGGAGGCCTTCTTCGCTGCTGCCATTGGTATAAGCATCGATGGAAGAGAACAGCTTCTTCTGTTTGACAAGTGTTTCGTACAGGCGCGCCGACCGGCCATTGGCCAGGAGGTCTGACAATATATCACTCACATAGAAATCGGCTTCGTGCCTGGCAGGGATATGGAAGGCAATATAGATGGCAGGAATGTGGATATTCTTGTATACTGTCATGCGTCTTTGCCTCTTTTGCGCGGTCTCTTTATCCCACTCTTGCTGTATGCTGTTCCTGGCCTTAATGGCCTTGAAGTGCTTACTGATCAGGGAGCGTGCTTTTTTTTCTTCGAAGTTGCCGGCTATGACCAGGATGGCGTTGCCCGGGTGATAGTGACGCTGGTAAAACTGTGACGCATCATGCAGGCTCGCCCTGCGCACATCATCAGGCACGAGCCCGATGACCGGCCATTGGTATGGGTGGCGCTTGTAAGCCATCTTGCACAGGAGATGCCACATGTCGCCATAGGGCTCATCGATCGTGGTTTCGTAGAACTCTTCGACTACGACGCTCTTCTGCGTTTCGAACTCTTCCTTATCCAGGCTCAGGCGCTGCATCCGGTCGACCTCCAGGTACAACAGCGCATCGAGGTTGGCTGCCGGAGCGTAGCTGTAATAGTTGGTAATGTCGTTGGATGTAAAGGCGTTGTTCTCTCCGCCTGCCCGCTGTACAGGCAGGTCAAAGTCGGGCACCGCCTCAGTGCCTGTAAACATCAGGTGCTCAAAGAGGTGAGCGAGGCCGGTCCGTTTCCTGGACTCGTGTTTGGAGCCGACCTTGTACAATATATTGACGACTATAAGAGGGGTCGAGACGTCGCGGTGCAGGATGACAGTGAGGCCATTGTCCAGTTGGTACCTGGTGTATTGAATCATAGGCCAAAGATAGTGAGTCTCTGCGAGAAAAGCATTGTTGGCGCGGGTTTATAAACCCGCGCCAACAATGATAGAAAGATCGTATAGCTGTTGAATTATTGCTTTAAAAAGAGTTGTCTTATAATTCCGCTATCAGTATACAGGCATATAGCATAATAGCCGGGTTTCAGACTATTGATATCTATTTCACTGAATGCAGGAGCCTCTTTTGTAAATGATGTTTTTCCCAGCATATCTACGACAGATACTCTTTTTATATTTATATTACTAGTATTGGACCAGTAGAGCTTATCTGTTGAGGGATTAGGGTAAATGGAAAATTGTTGTTCTAATTCAGCTCCATTATTAGAGAGTTTAGTGCAATCGATCTCCGGGTTCGTATAGTTATAAAAATGAATGCCAAACTTAATTAAACCATTCATAATCCTTGTATTTTCTGATTCAAGAGAAAAAAGAGGGAATATCCATTTTTCAAATCCTGTATATTGCTGAACATAGGAGCCTAGCTGGTAATAGTCCGGTCCATTGGTTGATATATACTGTCTTTTATAATCCCTGCCGTTTAAAGTAACTGTGGTGACAGAGTCGATCGTTACAGTAACGGATTTAGGATATGCCGAATATTTTTGTAAAAATGTAGGATCCAGCTCAAGAGGATATCTTAAAGTATAGCTCTGACCGGCAGTTAGGCTAAAGTCATATAATAAATACAGTTGATCTTTTTCGCGATAATATACCTTTTCTCCATCTACAGCCACAACTAAACCGTCTACTGCGGGAAAGCCGTCAGGCTTACTTTTTATTAAAATACCATAATGCTCCAGGCCATTATTTGTATAGCTGATATCACAGCTCAATCTGACCTCCCCCCGGTCACCGGGATTCGAGCCTGAAGCTATATAACAGTGTGTCCAGCTGCTTCCAACTTCAAATAAATCCTGACCTGATAAAATGAAAGTGCTTAAAAGTGAAAGTAAAAATGTAAAAATTTTCATGAGTTTTAATTTAGATAGAATTGAAAATCGGCCAAAATTAATCTTTTTGGTGTAAAGCAGAGATGCACTTAATAACCTGAGGTTTTACTATTTAGTGAATTATTTATGGTCTAAAACTCAGGCTTATAAAAAGCGGTTTAGGAATAAAGCTGAATAGGTGAACTGATCAATTAACGGCTGCCTTTGAGTCTTCTGTTGTCTTTTCAACGAACAATCTCTCGCACACGATGTGGCTCAGTGTTTCTGAAGGATGATTATCATAGCTTACAATCATGGTCTGGTCAAAAGGCTCAACAGCTTTTACCTGTACCTTCAGTCCGAGACGCAGCTCGCGGCTGTTCAAAAACTTCAGGAATTCTTTGGATGAATTGGCGACCGCGACCAGTTTTACCTTGTCACCCGTGTTACATTCGCTTAGCTTGCTGTATTCCTTCCATTCGATCTTCCCGTCTTTGTCGGGGATTGGTGAGCCGTGCGGATCGAGCTTGGGGTAACCGAGCAGCTCATCCATCTTGTCAAAAAATTCGGGGGAACGGATATGCTCCACCTGTTCTGCGATCTCGTGGACGGCATCCCAGTCAAATCCCATTTTTTCTACCAGGAACATTTCCGTAAGGCGGTGTTTGCGGAGAATGAGGGCGGCCTCTTTTTTACCTTTCGTCGTAAGCTTCAGCGGTTTGTAGCTTTCGTAGTGGACCAGCTTCTTGGCAGCCAGCTTTTTCATCATGCTGGTTACTGTGGGCATTTTGATCCCAAGCCGTTCTGAAAGCTCTTTTACATTGACTTCGCCTTCATAGTCCGATAAGGCAAATAAGGCTTTCAGATAATTTTCTTCGATCAGGGAATTCATTGGTCAAAGTTAGCAATTCTGCCGGCTAGGCATCGGGATCTAAAATTATTTTTTCAATTCATTTGTTAGATTAATCTAACTTTTTATTTTTGCAAATAAAACAAAAAATATGCAAATAAATAATAAAGTGGCGCTGATCCCGGCTGTGATGATTTTGATGGCCTTTAGCACAGCCGTAATGTCACAAGACCGGAAGATACATGGAAATGTAAAAGACAGGGAGACTGCCGAAGCCCTGGAGTATGTCAGCATCCATATTGCCGGAACAGGCCTCGGTATATCGACTGATGCCAACGGGCACTTTACGCTCCAGCTTCCCAAAGAATATGCTGGCGGAAAGCTGGTAGCTTCCTATATCGGCTATAACCCCGATACTATTCCGCTGATCCCGGGAAGATCCGTGTACAACTTCAGCCTGAAGGCAGGTGCAGACGCTTTGGGCGAAGTCGTTATTTCCGGAACGATGAAGGAAGTGTCAAAGCTGGAGAGTCCCGTACCGGTTGAGGTGTATACCGCCCGGTTTTTTAAAAGCAATCCTGCACCCTCGGTTTTTGATGCCCTGCAAAATGTGAATGGGGTGCGGCCGCAGATCAACTGTAACATATGCAATACGGGCGATATCCATATCAACGGCCTGGAAGGGCCTTATACCATGGTAATGATCGACGGAATGCCCGTGGTCAGTGGATTGTCGACCGTGTACGGCCTTTCAGGTATTCCGCAATCGCTGATCGAGCGGGTGGAGGTCGTAAAAGGACCTGCTTCCACCTTATATGGCAGTGAGGCAGTCGGCGGGCTCATCAATATCATCACGAAAAGGCCGGCGGATGCTCCTGTGCTTTCGGTCGATGTATTCGGTACAAGCTGGGGAGAGATAAATGCTGATCTCGGCGGAAAATTTAGCATCGCTAGAAGAGCTCAGTCGCTTATAGGTATTAACTACTTCAGCTATAATGATCCTGCTGATCATAACAACGACGGCTTTACGGATGTTACCCTGCAAAACCGCATTTCGGTTTTTAATAAATGTGATTTCGAACAAAAGGATAACCGGGTGTTCTCACTGGCCGGACGATATGTATACGAAGACCGCTGGGGCGGAGATATGGACTGGTCGAGGGCGTTTCGGGGAGGCGACAGCATTTACGGAGAAAGCATCTATACCAGCCGCTGGGAGCTTTTCGGGACCTATCAGCTGCCCCTGAAGGAAAAAATAATGCTTCAGTTCAGCGCCAACGGGCACGACCAGAACAGCGTGTACGGCAATTCGCCCTATATCGCGCAGCAATACATAGGCTTTGGCCAGGTGACCTGGAGCAAGCAGCTGAAAAATAATGATCTGCTGGCAGGTATTCCGTTCCGATATACTTACTATGATGACAACACGCCGGCAACAGCTGTATTTGATACGTCCGGCAGTGGAGGAAACCTGCCCTCACATACATACCTTCCGGGACTTTTCGTACAGGACGAGATCAGCATCGACGCGCAGAATAAGCTACTCCTGGGCATACGATATGACTATAACTCGATCCACGGCAGCATATTTACTCCGAGGTTCAATTATAAATGGACCTCCGGAGATAAGAACAATGTGCTGCGATTGGGCTTCGGCAACGGTTACCGTGTGGCCAATGTCTTCACTGAAGATCATGCGGCGCTGACAGGTGCAAGAGAGGTTGTATTTACAGAGGCGCTGGATCCCGAAACTTCGTGGAACGGCAATGTCAATTTTGTAAAGAAGATCTTTACCAGAGGCGGAACGTTCATAGGACTTGATGCAACGGTGTTCTATACTTATTTTACCAACAAGATCATTGCCGACTATGATACGGACCCCAATAAGATCATCTATGATAACCTGGATGGCCATGCCGTTTCCGCAGGAGCCTCTTTAAATATGGACATCACTTTTGACTTCGGCCTGAAGTTGCTTGCAGGTGGGACGTATATGGATGTGTACAGCGTGGAAAACGGACTGAGGGCGCGGCAGATGTTTACCGAAAGATTTACGGGTGTCTGGAATGCCGGTTACACTATTGGAAAAATAGGTGTTACAATTGACTACACCGGCAATGTGTACAGTCCCATGCGCCTGCCTTTGTTGAGCGCTACTGATCCGAGAAGCCCGTATTCTCCGTGGTGGAGCATTCAGAACATACAGATCACAAAGCGATTTAAAAAAGGAGTGGAGCTCTACGGAGGTGTGAAAAACCTGCTGAACTGGACTCCCGGCAAGGACAATCCTTTTATCATCGCAAGGGCCGAAGACCCGTTTGATAAGCAGGTGCAGTTCGATGCGGACGGTCAGGCTATGATAACATCGGATAACCCTTACGGCCTGACTTTCGACCCAACATATGTCTATGGACCCAATCAGGGGATCAGGGGATTTATAGGATTCAGGTATACCTTGAGATAATAAACACGCTCAGAATACTTTTATTGGCCTCTGTTCCCTGCCTGACCGCGCTGGCGGCTTCTTGCACAATGCATATCCATATGCCGGACAATTACCAGATATAGATGATGTAACAAGCTGTCCTTTTCTCTGCCTATTAGATCTGCTGGGAGTATTGAACCGGTTTTATTAAACCACAGAGTGCATGGAGTTATTACACGGAGCTTCACAGAGGAGAATTGATATCTGAGAAGCTCTGTGCACCTCTGCGTTTATAGCAGTTAGCTATCTCCATCTCTCTTTTATCTTCGATCATCGTCTCAATTTCAGGCAGCCAAACGTATTTCCGACTGGTGTAAATTCAAGGTTAATTCTTTGCCGGCTTGTATTTTTATTATTTATATATTTAATTTCACTTTATATTTAGTGCGTGATTTGAGGAACTTCAATATGTACCTTCATTGTTTGTTTGATTTATTACCATCATGTTAAAACCAAGCATATTAAATCATTGAGTGAATTAGTTCTTACCATCGAAGGCGTTGAGCCGTTGGATTTGTTAGGAGAAAACAATTCCAAGCTCAATCAGATGAAAAACCGCTATCCCGACTTACAGATAAGCTCCAGGGGGAATACACTGAAAATCACAGGTGACAAAAAACAGACGCAGGACCTTAAGGCTAAGGTGGAAGTATTGGTGCGTTATCTCAAAGAAAACCGGGAATTGCCCCTGAGCATTGTCGATACCGTACTGTCAGGCACCAACCCCTTTGATAACAAGGCCATCGAAGCCAATTCCGGCGGTGGCAATGTTATCCTCCATAATAAAGACGGCTTCCCGATTCGCGCCCGTACTGTCAATCAGAAAAAGCTCGTCGATGCCACGGAGCGGGCGGATATCGTCTTTGCTGTAGGACCTGCCGGTACCGGTAAAACCTATACGGCAGTGGCGCTGGCTGTCAAGGCGCTTAAAAACAGGCTGGTCAAAAAGATCATCCTGACACGTCCCGCCGTGGAAGCCGGTGAGAGCCTGGGCTTTCTGCCGGGTGATCTGAAGGAAAAGATAGATCCTTACCTGAGACCGCTTTATGATGCGCTCGATGATATGATACCTGCGGACAAGCTGGCTAAGTTTATGACAGACCGCACCATCGAGGTGGCTCCGCTGGCATATATGAGGGGGCGTACCCTTGACAATGCCTTTATCATCCTCGACGAAGCGCAGAATACAACCTCGCCGCAGCTCAAGATGTTCCTGACCAGGCTCGGACCCAATGCCAAGATCATCGTCACGGGTGACCTTACGCAGATCGACCTGCCTTACAGCCAGCAATCGGGCCTGAAACGCGCGTTGTCCATCCTTGCCGACGTCGACGGCATAGTCCAGGTCTATCTCAATGAAGAGGATGTTGTGCGTCACCGGCTTGTCAGAGACATCATCAGGGCATACAATACGAGTGATGAAGAGATCAGGACAAGAAAGGAAAAAGAACGTGCTGAACGGGAAGCGGCCAAGGAGGCTACCCATTCAGCCATTGATAAAATCAATAGTGACCTATAGCTATGAGTAATACCGGATATCTGTTGACCTTAATGCTCAGCTTTCTGTTTCATGTAGCCTTTAGCCAGGATGCACAGCTCTATGATGAAAAGGCAGAGCCGGAAAAGGCTATCTCCGAAGCGGTTCGCCTGGCACAATCCCACGGTCAGCATGTCCTGATCCAGGCCGGAGGCAACTGGTGCTCCTGGTGCATCAGGTTTGACAAATTCTCTAAGGCTGATGCCCGGATCGACTCTACCCTGAAAGCATCTTATCAGGTTGTCCATCTTAATTACAGCAAGGACAATAAAAATGAGCCTACTTTCAGGAAGCTGGGTTTCCCGCAGCGTTTCGGCTTCCCATGCTTTATTATCCTGGACGGCCAGGGAAACCGTATCCACACCCAGAACAGCGAATATCTTGAGGACGGTAAGGGCAGCTATGACCGGCAGCGGGTCTTTCAGTTCCTCCAGGCCTGGACACCCGCTGCCATAGATCCTAAAACCTATGAAGTTAAAAAATAATCCGTCATGACATCCAAAGTTATCTATAAGGGCGACCTGGAAACCGAATGTATCCATCTTAAGTCATCCGAAAGCATCCGCACCGATGCACCGGTCGACAATAACGGTAAAGGTTCTGCATTCAGCCCGACCGACTTGTGCGCGACCTCGCTGGCTACGTGCATGCTCACGGTTATGGGCATCTGGGCGCGGGATAACGGGGTTGATATGGATGACGCTTATGCGGACGTAACGAAACATATGGGCACCGATCCCCGCCGTATAATCCGCATTGATGTCGATATTTACATGCCTGCCAATAATTATTCTCCGAGAGAGCAATCCATTCTCCGTCATATAGCTGAGACCTGCCCTGTTGGTAAGAGCCTGCATCCGGATATCCGGCAGGTGATTGAATTTCACTGGAAATAAAACCTGATTATCATGATCGATCCGTCTACACTCCACTTCCTTATCGACCTGAGTCTCAATAATCACAAGACCTGGTTTGAAGACAACCGGAAAGCCTATGAAGCGGCCCGGGCCGATTTTACTGAATTTATCCAGGATGTCATCGACACATTCGGTAAAACCGATCCCGCTATCAGAAACATCAGGGCCAAGGACTGCCTGTTCCGGATCAACCGGGATGTACGATTCAGCAAAAATAAAAATCCCTATAAGAACAATTTTGGCGCCAGCATCAATGCCGGCGGCAGAAAGTCGATGGATCAGGCAGGATACTATTTCCACCTTGAGCCGGACAACAGCTTTACCGGTGGAGGCCTGTACGATCCGAGCTCTGAAAAGCTCCTCCAGATCAGGCAGAAGATACAGAGCGATCATTCCAATTTCAAAAAAATACTTGACACGCCTCCCTTCAGGACCGTTTATGGCGACCTGAGCAGGGATGACCATTATACGCTCAAACGCGTTCCGAAAGGTTTTGAGCAGCAGGACCCCGCGGCTGAATACCTGAAATTAAAAAGTTATATCGGCATGATACGTGTAGAGGATGATACGCTTGTATCGAAGGATCTGAAAACTAAAACGGTAGATGCCTTTAAGGCCTTGCAGCCTGTAGTGGATTTTATCAACGGCTGAAACTCTTAATATGGAGAAGATGGTCGGAGCCGTCGGTCAGGTATTTTTCTTAAAAAATATTATACAGCAATCCTATTTGAAAATAACCGGCTAACTTTCCCGCTCCAACAACCGGTAACGCCCCGGTCAGATAGGTTGGCCCATTGTACATGATAAAATTGCGTGCGTTTATGTACCCGGAAGCAGGATCATAATTATCAGGGATATAATCCTGCATCGGGTTCGGTTTATTTTTATCAATGAGGAGGTGGTGATATCTAAGACCTGCATTGAAATTGAGCGACATGTGATAATTGATAAAATAGTTACACGATAATAATAGCTTAGGTGACAAAATAAAAGTTTCCCTGTCATCATTGAATTTATTATCACTATTGATCCTGTATTGAGACGTCAACTGCCCTCTGGCATTGATTAGTGTTCTTGAATTGGGGTTATAGGTAAGGCTGTATTCTACACCGGCCATTGGTGAAAAACCGGTTCTAAAGAAACTATAAATAATATTTTTTGACTTTGATTTATAATAGCTTATTCCGCCATAGAGAAAAAAGCTACTTTGTAAAAAACGATTCAGCGGTCGATGCCTGGCGTATTCCCACAGGAGATCACCTCCATATTGAATATAGCTATTATCCAGTTTGTAATAATTGACATGCGAAATCTTCGGCTCAATGCCGATACTCCAGCGCTTGCCGGACGATCTGAGCCCGGTGGATGCATACATTATATTATCCATGACGATGCTGCTCAGCTCTATTTCAGAGTCATTGGACAGGCCGATATTGTCTTGGATCCATTGAGCGGTCTTCTTGATATATTCTACCCTGTATACCCGGGAATCCAGTATCCTTGTATAATCAAACCGATCCATAAACTCTGCCAGCCCAAAGATTTTCTGCTGATCTATGGTCCCGGTGAGCAGGCCATTCTTATTCAGGTCATCCAATAAAAACTCTGCCTGAGCAACCGAGCTGGTCACGTCGATCCGGCCCTTGCCTGTCTTTAGCGCGGGAGCGAAATAAGCCGAATAATAGGTTGTGGCATTCAGCTTGTTATAAATGTGAGAAGCAGTACCTGTATAACCGAATTCGTGGAATAAGCTGTGGCTGCGATATCGCCTGTAGTGATCAGATAAATTCGCGTAACTGCTTATTTTGATGTTGTTTCTCTCATAGCTGCCATTATTGGATACAGAGTGAGAAGTAATCCTCTGTCTGAGTTGTTGGTTGAGGTATACAAGATATTGGATGTTAAAATTATTTGTAAGCCTGTTATTCTCATTGTCGAATGCAGAATAGGTAGAGCCGTTAAGGGTTCCATTGAACTGTAAAGACCTGTATTTTATCTCGGGAAACCGGTACATAGTGTAATCGACCGGCTGGGCTGCAATAGAAGAAACAAAAAGAAAAAAGAATAAAAGATTGCAACAATTAAGCACAGTTAATTTCATATAGGATCTTTTTCAGATGATGCCTTTTCTATATATGTAAATATTGATCTAAAATAAGCAAATAAAAATTCTCTGGGAGAGTATTTTGAAAAATAAAGCGCCGTTAAAGTTGCTTAATATCGTAGATTTGTTTCTTAAAATTATTTACTCATGGCAGGTTTTATCCGGCTGTTACGTCGTATTGTAAGTATTAACGGCCGTGCAAGCAGGGCGGAATTCTGGGGCCTTTTACTGGCGATCATTATTGGCCTGCTTGTGTCCGGATTTATCGGAGAACTGGCTGATACCCGGCTGGTAGCCGTTCTGTTCGGGCTTTTGATGCTCATCCCTTTTTTTACCACGGGAGTGAGAAGGATGCATGATGCCGGTAAAAACGGTCTTTTGATCTTTGTTCCGTTCTATAATTTTTTTATTGCGCTGTCTGCCGGCCAGCCCGGGCCTAACCGGTATGGCCCGGATCCGAGAGTAGATCCGGTATAGACCTGTTACAATCCAGCAGTTTGAATACGCCAATTTCCGTTGTGATCATAGCCAATAATGCTTCCCTGAGGATAGGAGAGGTCATCGGCGCTGCCCGCAGGGTCAGTGATGATATCGTCGTCCTTGATTCCGGCAGTCATGATGATACGGCCGGTATCGCAGCTGATCTCGGCGCCCGTGTTTTCCACCAGGAATGGCTTGGATACAGCAGTACCAAAAATCTCGGCAACAGCCTGGCCAGGCATGATATGATCCTTTCGCTCGATTCGGACGAGGTGCTTTCGGATGCACTGATCGACAGCATTCTGAAAGAGGAGATCCGCCATGACACCATCTATATGCTCGACCGGGCCAATTATTACTGTGGCCGTCGGATACGCTTCTGTCACTGGAGCCCCGACCTTATCCCGCGCCTGTTCGACCGGCGTAAGGCTTTATGGAAGGGTGATTTTGTGCATGAAAAGCTCAATTTTCATCCCTCGATGCCTGTCAGGAAGCTTAAAGGCAGGCTGATCCACTATTCTTACGAGAGCTATGCCCAGCGCAAGGCCAAGATTGCCAATTATGCAAAATTGTCGGCGCATGAACGTTTTCAGCGGGGTAAACGGACAAGCTGGCCGTGGGCCCTTATCAGCCCTTTTTTTAAATTCTGGATCACTTATCTCATTCATCTGGGTTTCCTGGACGGGTGGCGGGGATTTCAGATCGCCTGGACCGATGCTGCCGGTGCCTGGAAGCGCAACCGTATCCAGCTCGATCTTCAGCAGGGTCTGACCCCGGAATGTTGTAAATAACCTTGGAAGAAAATATTTTTTTAACCACAACTTGTCCCGAGTATCGGGATATGAACATAGGTTTTGTGGGCTTTGGAGCAGGTCAGAACCGGCCTTTCAATTTTTCTCTTCCTGACGAAAATGGCTTTTCCGCTTATTGTTCAAAATACAATTGCCAAATAAATGTTAAATATTGACCCTTTAAAAGTTAATGAAATTCTAAATGTCTGGCCTCTTGCCATATAATTTTTTGGTATTTGTTTCAGTTGCTACAGTCTTATGTATATTTGTGCCCGATTACAATCCGGCATTGTAAACAGAGGCTGATACTGCCTTTACTGATTAAAGTTTTAATATAATTATATATTCTCTGGAATGAAAAAGTTAGCCATCCTTTGGACTTTTCTGATTGCCTTTTTGTCGTTCTCGGTCCGGGCGCAGATCTTTGATCCCGTTCACTGGTCGACGTCATTCAAACAGACAGGCGATGATGAATATGAGCTGACATGGACCGCTAAGATCGACGCCGGCTGGTTCATTTACAGCCAGTACATCGATCCTGACGTGGGCCCGTCTCCTACTGTTGTCGCTTTTGACAATCCCAAGGTCATCAGGCTGATAGGCAAAAACACCGAGGGCGGTCATATCAAAAAGGCCTATGACGAGATCTGGGAAGCGGAAATAACCAAATTCAGCGAGATAGCTATCCTGAAGCAAAAGATCAAAGTCCTGGACGACTCCAAACCGGTCACCGGTTATGTCAATTTCCAGACCTGTAACCATGAGAGATGTCTTCCTCCGAAAGATTATGAATTTAGCTTCAGTCTCAAAAATAAAAGTAGTACCAGTCAGGTCACTATAGGCGCTGTTGACGACAAGAATCCCAATACAACGGCTCTGAGCCCGGCGACCGGCGCTGCCTTGAACGTTCCCGAAACCGAGCTCTCTAATGAGGATGGGATGGTACATCCTGTGGAATGGACGGCTTCTATCAAAACGGATGGCGCCGGAAAAAGCCACCTGGCCTTCAAGGCCCGGATAGAAAAAGGATGGCGTATCTATTCCAAAGATATCAAGGGCGATGGTCCGATACCCACCTCTTTTGCCCTGGATAAGGGTATCAAAGGCAATATCTCAACCATAACGGAAAGATCATCGGCAGCTAAAACCGCTTTTGACAAATATTTCAAGATCAATGTAACGTCGTTTGCCGATGCAGCTGAGTTCGATCTCACCATCGATGGAGCAGAAGAAGGCAGAATGTTATTCGGCTCGATCGATTATATGGCGTGTAATGAAGAAAAATGCGTGCCTCTGCAGGCTTACTGGAAGACCGATGCAGCCCGGGCCATGATCGAAGTGGGCAACAGCGCTTTTCCTGAAGATGAGAAAAAAGCTGTCAGCGGAACGGAAGCGGGGATCTTCCCGATCAACAACATCGATCTGGAGAAGCCGCTCTCGGCATGTACGGCCACTGTAGAGGCCGACGTGAGCAAAAGCGGCTCATTGACCGTCTTCTTCCTGGGCTTTGTCGGCGGTCTTATCGCCCTGCTTACGCCATGTGTCTTCCCGATGATCCCGCTTACGGTAAGCTTTTTTACCAAAGGTAGCAAGGATAAGAAGAAAGGACTGACCAACGCGTTTTTATACGGTTTCTTTATCTTCCTGATCTACCTGTTGCTGAGCCTGCCTTTCCACCTGCTGGACAGCATCAATCCCAATATTCTCAATGATATCTCGACCAATGTATGGCTCAATGTCGCCTTCTTTGTGATCTTCATGGTATTTGCCTTTTCATTTTTCGGCTATTATGAGATCAGCCTTCCCAGCAGCTTTTCCAATAAGGTTTCATCTGCGGAAGGGATCGGCGGATTGCTCGGCATATTTTTTATGGCGCTGACGCTGGCCCTGGTTTCATTTTCGTGTACGGGGCCGATATTGGGATCATTGCTTGCCGGCGCGTTGAGCTCGGACGGCGGTGCCTGGCAGCTGACGGCGGGAATGGGAGGATTTGGTCTTGCGCTTGCGTTGCCTTTTGCGCTTTTTGCGGCTTTCCCGGGGTGGATGAACAGCATACCGAAGTCGGGAGGGTGGCTGACCACGGTCAAGGTCGTATTGGGCTTTATTGAGGTCGCTCTTGCCTTCAAATTTCTCTCCAATGCCGACCTGGTCAAGCACTGGGGACTGCTTAAGATCGAGCCGTTCCTGATCATCTGGATCCTGGTTGCTCTTGGCTTGTTTACCTACCTGATGGGCTGGATCCGCTTTCCGCATGATACGAAGCTCAAAAAGCTGCACCCTTTCAGGGGAGCGTTGGCGCTGGCCTCTCTGGCTTTCGCCATCTATCTTGGAACGGGATTTATTTATAACAAAGAGACAAAAACTTTTACCTCATTGCCGTTGCTGAGTGGACTTGCGCCTCCGGTGGGTTACAGCTTTATCTATCCCAAGGACTGTCCTAACAACCTTAACTGTTTCCACGACCTGGATGAAGGGCTGTCCTATGCCAAATCGCGCAATCTGCCTGTCTTCCTTGATTTTACGGGATATGCCTGTGTCAATTGCCGTAAGATGGAAGAGCATGTATGGCCGGACGAAAAGGTGAATGAGCTGTTGTCCAGGGAGTTTGTGGTGATCTCATTGTATGTCGATGACAAAACGCCGTTGCCGGAAGAAGAGCAGGTTACCCTTACTTACAAAGCGGGCGGCACCAAGAAGCTCAGAACGGTGGGAGATAAATGGAATTTTTTCCAGACGGATAATTTTAACAACAACAGCCAGCCGTGGTACGCGCTGATCACCAATACCGGCACCCTGCTGAACTCTCCTGTTGGCTATACGCCGAATGCTGATGAATATGTCAATTTCCTGCAGTGCGGCCTTGATGCTTACAAAGCGGCGGAAGGCAAGGAGCTGATCGGCACCCGCTAAGGTGTTTTCACCAGGACAAACGGCCTTGATACAGGATTGAAGGCCCGGTAGAATGCCGCTACACCGGGGATCTCTGATCCTTCGAAGTCAAGCGTGCGACCGCTGCCGGCATATTTCCTGATCAGTGCATCGATCAGAAAGGTGGGACCCGAGCGTGACCGGAAGGCCGGATCATTGAATTGGAGCGCGATGATAATACGGGTCTTTGTCAGCAGGTAGAGCAACCCGGCATAGATCTCGCCGTCTTCATTCCGTAAGATCATATTTCGCGCAAAACCCAGCTGCTGAAATGAGCTGAAGCAGTCCTGGACATACTCCGGGCTTATCTTTTCGCTGTGGGCAAACCGGACATAGGCCAGCCTGAAATAGTGCTGGAGAAAAGAAGTAAGACTTATGTTCTCTTCAAGGTTACCAGCCTGCCGCAATTGCCCGGCGACCCGCTGCCGGAGATTCTTCTTATAGCTTTCAGAAATGGCATCATAGCCGGACCCGAGATCGAGTATATAATTGGTGCGTTGACGGCCTCTGCTGTGGAGCCATGGTGTATTTTCCTCCTGGAAGGATATCAGGCTGCGAATGCTTTTTCTCCTGATCAGTGAAAAGATACTTTCTATTTCGTGATCGTCAGGACTTCTTCCGAAGCAACCCAGCTGCTGCAGAAAATAGGGTTGGTAGAACTGTTTGAAACCGAACAGCTTCCTGTTGTAGGGCAGGGGAAGGACAAAGCTGTAATCATCGGCGACGATGGCATTCCAGCGGCCTCCCGTGCAGGTATCCAGTATAGTTGTATAGGCATAGGGGAATCCTGCCGGAGAATCGCGTATAACTGCGTTCCATCTCAGCTCATCGACTTCCTGCCTATGCAAAAAACGCATGCTTATTTTTTTGTTATCCAGAAAAGCCCGTCCCTGATCGGCAACAGAAACCTGTGAACCTCCTCACATCGACTGACCTTGATATTAAAATCGTGGATAGCTTTGGTCCGCGCGTCCTGGTCAGCTTCCATGACCTTTCCTTTCCAGAGCACATTATCAGCCAGTATAACTCCCCCGGACGGCATCAGTGGCAGGCAAAGGTCAAAGATCGCGGAATAATCCTTTTTTGCCCCGTCGATAAAGACGAGATCCGGCTTGATATCAAGATCGGGTATCAGCTTTTTTGCATCGCCGAAATGGACCCTGATCCGGCTCGCATACCGGCTCTTCCCTATAAAGAGATCATGTGTTTCTCTCAGCTTCTCGTCGATCTCTATGCTGTGCACAATTCCGCCTTCTGCAAGACCTTCAGCGAAGCACAGCGCCGAATAGCCGGTATAGGTGCCGATCTCGAGGACGGTCTTCGGCCGCAGCATCCTGCTGATCATGGCTAATAACCGGCCCTGGTAGCCGCCTGAAAGCATATTGGCCCCCTCGTGATGCTGATGAGTGTATGCGTCGAGCTGTTGCAAAAGCTCAGGGACTGCATCGCTGACAGAGGCACAATAGGTCTCCAGGGCTTCAGAAATGAGTTGCATATCTTTTTCTTTTGGTATTTTTCAGGATACAAAGATACATTCGCAGGCCATATGATCATACCCGGGTAAAGATCACCGTTCAATTAATTGTTGATAAAATAACTTCTCCCGGGGGATATAAGGAATGAAATGGATATAATCCCGATGATCTTGTGGAATAAGCCGGTCTGTATAGAAATATATTTTATAACTGTCTGTAAATCAATTTTCTGTATGATTTTTTAGAAGGAGAGAAGGGCAGGCGTCCGTGCTTTTTGAATTTAAAGGTCAAAATAGCTCTCCTGTCACCCGGCAGGATTGTCTCCGTGAAATATTTCAATGTTATTTATGTTAAATTCTTGCTAATTTTTGTATTAAAATGATTTACTTTGCATCCTATATCCAATCTGGGATCTTATTATATCACCCCGGCAATTAACAATAATCCTGCTAAACAGAACGCATCTTATGAATACATTCGGTTTTTCTTCCTACGATTTTGAAGAAGATGTTTTATTGGATGAGACCACTACAATTGATCAACAGGAATTGATTGTGTACAATGACGATTACAACACCTTTGAGTGGGTGATCAATTGTTTTGTGGAAATTCTGGGTCATACCCAGGTACAGGCGGAGCAGCTTTCATGCCTTATCCATCTTAAAGGTAAGGCCTCGGTCAAGATCGGCTCTTATCTTACGTTGAAGCCATTTAAAGAGGCACTTACTGATAAAGGCCTGTCTGTAGTGATCGAATAACTTCTCTGACCGGTTACATCTTCCTCATTGACCCCTGAATTAGAATTATTACTGGATAAGCAGACTTTTCTACACCCGACCGTGACCGATGATCATGGGTTGGTGGGTATATCTATGCTCCTCACCTATGAGGATCTGCTGGCGGCGTACCGTTTCGGGATCTTTCCTGTCAATGATCCTGCCGATCCGGTGATGTGGTGGAGTCCTGATCCGCGTTGGGTTCTTGATCCCTTGCAGGTTATCATCAGCAAGTCAATGCGCAGGATTCTCCGGGACAGACCCTGGCATATCACATGTGACAGGGATTTTGAACAGGTCATGCGTCGCTGCGCTGAAGGTAAGGCACGCAAGGATAAACACTTATCGTGGATAACCGGGGAAGTGATCGATGCTTATATCCGGTTTTATGAGGAGGGGAGAGGTCATAGTTTTGAGGTATGGGACGACCGGGGACGGCTTATCGGAGGCTTTTACGGTGTTGTGACCGGCAGCATTTTTGCCGGTGAGAGCATGTTTGCTGACGTCTCAAATACAAGTAAGTATGCTTTTATTACAGCATGCGGTTTTTTTGCGCAGCTCGGTATACAACTTATCGATTGTCAGATGCATTCCCGCCATCTTGAAAGCCTGGGGGCTTATCCGGTAGCCAGGGCAGATTACCTGGAGCTGATCAAGCTACATGGCTTCACCATTGAGAGGCTCACGGGCAGATGGACGGATGCTTTTGAGGCTTATTTCCGGAATCTGAAAGGCATAAAACATAAAGACCTATAGAATTTTAAGCTCATTTCTGTAAAAGCAGGTTTAATTGAAATGTTTTAACATTCCAGGCATCTTTTTCTGCTACAAAGTCGATCGCTGAGCGGCTAAAATGTCATACACCAGGCTTTATAAAACATCCCCTTTTCTTTGTATCAGAACTTCTGACCGTTATATTGACCCTGTTTCCCCGGATCCAGAGCGTTGATCTTACATTTTTACGACCCTTTCGGTAAAGAACCTTCCTTGTCCGGCTACCTGCAGCATATATATGCCCGGCGGCAGATCGGGAACGATTATAAGTCCTTGTGCCAGCGAGCTTGCATCTGTGTTTTGCCGGTATACCTTTTTTCCCATCAGATCACTCATCGTGATCGTATATTCACCGGCATCATCCAGTCCCCCGGCGCGGATGCCGAACATGCTACCAAAGGGGTTGGGTGTTATATGGATTTTAATATTCCCTTTATCAGTATAGGTTCGGATGGTTTTATTACCCAATGGTAAGCGGTATTCCTCTCCTCCCGTATTGATATAGTACTCGCCCGGCCCTTCAGCCTCAAACTCGAGGTAATATCCGTTTTCAAAGGGAACAAGCGCAGTATTCCTGTAATTCTTAAAGCTGTAGACCGCATTTTCTTCATTACCGAACACACCGTCGTTGGTATCGGATGCGATACGGGTCACTCCCAGTTGGTATGCGGTAAGGGGTTTATGATAGTCATCCTCGGCGCGAATCATCCTTTCTGCCTCTTCGTCCGTAAAATAAAGCCTTACCATAACAGGGCCGGTGACCATGTTCTGATAATTGATTGAGAAATTTCTGTCCAGGTAGTACTGAACCTCATCGTGGCGCTGGGTGTTATCTGTGTTGAAATAGACGCCAACCTCCATATTTTCAGGAATATTGTCCCCTGGAATTCTGAGAGATGCGATGAGGCTTCCACCGTCCAAGACGTCATTCCATCCTTCCCCGGGTGAGAATCCGGCTATGGTTTCATTACCGCTGTAGATCGTCCCACTTCTGTAGATGTGGATATCGTCGATGGCAATGCCTCCGTATTGCAGATTTTCATCAGCTGAAAGAACGAAACGGAACTGCACTTTGGTTCTGTCGCTCATGCTGTCGACGGGTAGCCTGATCCCGGCCACATGCCAGTAATTATAGGTACTGTCCCATGCCAGCGGACGGTTGTACCAGTGCATTCCCTCGCCTTCCCGGCCCAGTATCTTCCAGCTATTCCCGTCTTCACTGTATTCGACCCTGCAACTGTCAAACTTCACTTCCAGGTCATGCCAGAATGAGAAAGAAAGCGATGCGTCCTGATCTATGGCTGTAAGGTCAAAACAGGGTGAGGTCAGCATCGAATTTTCGTAACCATTGTACCGGCCTCCGAGAGAGGTCAGCATTGCTTTTGATCCGTTAGCTGCCTCTCCCAGATGTTCTTTGTCCGGGATACCCCAGGCCCACGAGCTTTGATGTCCACTAACAGACCAGCCTTCCGGGCTTTCCTCGAATGTCGCCAGGTAAGGAAAATCATTGACGAGTGTATTATTCAGGAACTGATATTCCTTTATTGTATCATTCAGGTTATAGGAGTCTCCGGCAGCATGGATCCACATATCCAGGCTCTGCGGACCGGTTGCAGCCAGATTCACACCGGGTATGGTCAGCTGGCGGACCTCATTTCCCTCTAGGACGCCGATGTTATATGGCCCGTATTCCGATCCGCCGAGGGTGTACCATACATTGATGTCATCGGACGGGCCGGAAGAGGTATTCTCCAGTTCCGCGATGATGATGTCGTCGCCGGCAAGGCCGCAGGAGTTGACGATGGGGTGTAAGATCTTATTGATCTGGACATCATGTTTGGCTAATAACAGGTAGATGTTGTCGATGGTGTAGCCACTGAATCCTTTTTTTGCAATGGCCGGTCCGTATACTTTCAGGACAAACCTGATCTGGGTCGATGCTGAGAAATCCTGACCGTTGTCTCTCAATGTCCTGGCTACGTTCAGCCCGTGTACGGCCCTATATGCTCCCGGCTCTTCTTCGTTTCTATACAGGTCGTATATCTCTATCCACGGATCATTTTCATTACCCCTGATCCATACCCTGCTTCCTTCTCTGTTGCTGGTATCCGCATTGTGATTCAGATAGGAGAAGCCTAATTTGACATTATCGCTTGCGGAATAGTTTTCCATATTGAGGGTCAGGTGTACCTCATTGCTGATCACCTGGCTTTTAAAATCCGCGTCTGCCGTAAGCGCCTGCCTGCCTGATCGTGGAATATCGCTGAGGACTCTGGTCCTCATTTTTCCCTGGTCATTGTCCGAATAGAAGTCAAGTTGTGTGATCCCTGCAGCCCCGAGCATAGAGTCCCTGAAGATACCTTCCCCGGCATTTTCGAAATCGATCCGGAAGGTTGTATTGACATCCTCTGTGAGCTGGATCCGCTCGTTGGCCAGATGCCTGATCTTTTTGCTCAGCATATTGTCAGAATCGAAAGGGGCATCCATTTCCTTATCTATGAATGAGATAAGATTATATTCTCCCGGAGCGGACAGGTCGACCTGATGTGTAAAATGATATTCAGCGGTCTCTCCCGGCTGGAGCGCTCCCTGGAATTGCTCTGTGATGTCTCCGTTCCCAATGGAATAGCTTACCCTGAAATCCGATGCCGGTTTAGTACCCTTATTGGCGATAAGAACACTGACCAGCTCATTGCCTGTAAGCGCTGACGAAGTGTATTGCCGCCCGTCAGTGGGGCTTATTATTTTGACGATCTCCAGGTCGTTCTCCCTTGGGCACAGATACCCGGTGGTCTGTATGATCGATGCTAACGCACGCCTGCCTATACCTCCATCCGCCAGCACTGCCGCTACGCTGACTACATCGTAGTGATTGGGATCCAGACCGGTTAAAATGAATGTTGTATCGCTGGTCTCAGCCACTTCGGTCATATAGGGACCGAGCTTCCGGTATATCTTGTATGATACGGCCTCACTTACTGGTGACCATGACAGAGCAGCCTGACCGCGGCATACTGATTGAGCCTTAAAATTGGCAGGGAAGGGGCATATCGTAAACCGTCCGGAAGTATCGCTGTCAAAGCCTGGCGTACTTACCATCACACGTGCTGTGCCGGTCCTGGTATTAGGAATTGAGAGGTAGTGAGTGCGGAGGCTGTCGCCCTTGGTTCCCAACAATTCCCATGTGTGACCGTCATCGAGTGAAAGCGAGATCTTGGTAGAATCGCCGCTATTATACGGGCACTCCCACTGGAAATAGGCAAATTCTCCCGGGATGTATTTTTCTCCGCCAAAAGGCCCGTTCATCTGCAGCTTTCTGCCTTCAGAACGGTAACAGACGGCGTATTCCTGTTCCGAGACCAGCTTATACCCTTTAACGGCGACCGTATAAGTTCCGGCATCCGGGTTGATGATACTGATCTGTTCCGTATTATTGAGGCTGTCGCGGCCCCTGGTAGCCGGCCTGAGCGCATTATCAGGGCTCGGATCCAATACCCACGGCAGGTAATGACCACCCGGCCCTGTTACTTCCAGGTCGAGATCATTGATAAGCTGCTTTACGGACAAAGGGCTGGCCGATGGGTCTGTCCAGCAGAGTGTGAATACCGCCCTGGCTTCGCCTGCCGGGATATCAAAGCTGTAAGTCCTCACCTCACCTTCTTTTATGGTATTGACATCATGTTTGTCAAAGCCGGCTTCGCGGGCAGCTTTCATGGTATTGACCTTTCCGTATCCTACAGAAAAATCCGGGCCTTCATTGAGCAGGTCATCGGCTGTATTGATCATAATTGCTTTGATCAACGACGCGGCGGGATATCGGTCATTATGGGTCTTCTTATAGGCTTCCTGCATCAGTGCGGCAGTAGCGGTTATGCTGGGTGCCGACATGCTGGTTCCCGCCGTTGTAAAGTAGTTGTTGTCGGGACCACAGCTTGTTACATTGGTGCCCTGCGCTACGATCTCGGGCTTGATCCTGCCATCGTCAGTAGGTCCCTGGCAGGAGAATTCAGCTACCGGCGTACCTTCCCTGCGCCAGATCGACCCCACCGTAATACCGTTTTTATTGCATTGCGGTCCTGACAGCACTGAGTTATAAGCCGGCATATTATCACCACAGACCAGGGCGCCGCTATTGCCGGAAGCCCATACATGGAGCAGATCGTTCATTTGTACCGTGCTTTCATCTGATTCCTGGCTGTAGAGGTTATATTCTCCCATTGAATTACAGTCTATCAGTTTTTCCAATGCGGCATAAGAGTTATTGGTAACCCGGACCTTGTAGTCCTCATAAAAGCTTGCGGCATTGCTTATGATATCATAGGATGCGGCATTGACGATGCGGGCTTCCGCAGCCATTCCCCTGTGCTTTTCCTGTAGATTGCCCGCCCCGATCATGGTTCCGGCTGTATGTGGCGCATGAACTGTCTGGGCTTCAACAGAAAATTCATATACCCGGTCTTTCATGTCTTCGTGCGTGAAGCCACCTGTGTCGCCGTGTCCTATGGTTATGCCGGAGCCATTGAGGCCCAGCCCACCCATTGATTCATCGACATTGGCGCCCTGAACAGCTTCCAGTGATCTCTTATAAAAATTTAAGGGAGTAAACTCTTTGACATTCAGATCAATATACTGAACGAGCGGATTGCCAGCCAGGGCTTCGACCCGAATGAGATCCGAATCGGCTACCACAAAGGTCTTATCCCTGGTATGATGGACCGATACGATCTTCATCTTTCCTGAAAATTGTTCTATTTCCGCGGCGTTGTAAATACCATAGAGTGATATTCTTACCTGGATCTTCTGATCGTACCCTGCATCTGAAACCTTCTGACCTATTTTGTATTTAGCCGGCAGATCAAAGGCTGTTGTAACCTCCTGCCCCGAAATCATGTCCATAAGGCAGGCATTATCTCCGTATATGGCCAGGGTGTAGTCATCCAGCACATCCGCGACCTTTATGTCACATCGCTGACTGCTGATCCATTGGCCGATATTTACCTTATCCTTCATTTGTATCCAGACAATTGTTGCGGCGGTGACCCTCTCCGGCAGGCTTTTTTTATCTGTGGGCGGGATATAGGTGCCGGTTTTCAGCCTGACAGGCCTTGATGTTTGTGCATCGGCAGAATGGACGAAGAGGGGAAAAACAAGAATGAGCAGGAGTAAAGAAGGGATTCTCATATACGGTCAGTTTGTATGATAATAATGGCAGGAACTGATCTGACCCGGGGCAAGATACAGTATCCTTTCAACCGGATATAAAATTAATCCGCCTTTATGAAAATAGGCGAAATTATCCGATATAATTTACCAAAGAGTTGTTTATGACAGCCTTGCGATCCCGGTAACGTTGCCTTTTACTACCTGATCCATGTCGATGAGCACTTCAGCGTTCAATGGCAAATAAATGTCCACACGTGAGCCGAATTTAATGAAGCCCATTTCCTGCCCGCGTTTTGCTTCATCTCCTTCGTGGAGATAATTGACGATCCGGCGGGCCAAAGCTCCGGCCACCTGGCGGATCATCACCTCTGCCTTAGGATGCTGATATACCACAGTAGTGCGTTCGTTCTCCGTCGAAGATTTAGGATTCCAGGCTGCAAGATACTTGCCCGGATGGTACCTGTTGATGAGGACCTTCCCTGAGACGGGATTCCTGTTGACATGTACATTCGTGGGTGACATAAAGATGCTGATCATGAGCCTCTCCTGGCGGAAGACTTCACCTTCCATGACTTTTTCTATGACAACGATCTTTCCGTCGGCCGGGGCGGTAACTATGTTTTCGTCGACGGTGGGCGCCGGTCTCCTGGGATTCCGGAAAAACTGCAAAACCGTAATAAGAATAAAAACGATCACGATATACCCCAGCCACATAAGACCGGGAAGGAACATGCCAAACAGCCACCATACGATCACGCTGAATATCAGGGCGATAAGAATGGTTGCCCGTCCTTCCTTATGTATCGACATCATAGGTCTCAGATAATTTTAGTGTAAAGGTACACAAAGGATACAACAAAGAGGAAGGAATCGAACCTGTCCAGGAATCCGCCATGACCCGGGAGGTAGGTTCCCGTATCCTTGATGCCATAATGCCGTTTGAGCTTTGATTCCAGCAAGTCACCAATGGTGCCTGCGATACCTACGATGGCCGAGACGACAGTCCATTGCCCGAAGGTAAATGAATGATTGAGCAATGACATCGGATACGCCAGGAGAATGGTGATGAAGATGCCTCCCAGCGTCCCTTCAACGGTCTTTTTGGGAGAAACGGAAGGAAACAACGGCTTTTTGCCGAAGGTGGAGCCTACCAGATAGGCCCCGGTATCGTTGGCCCAGATCAGGGCGACCACTCCCAGCAAAGGAAGATAATCGAATGAGCCGTTTTTGTAGGCCAGCTCATAGGCCAGGAGGCATGGCATGCCTATGTACATCAGGCTGAATAAGTTGTGTGCTACTCTTTCGACCGGGCTCGATCGCGTCGACAAAAGCTCGGTGGCAAAGAGGAACAATAGCCAGCAAACCGCCATTCCCAGGAAAACAGAACCTTCTATGCCGATGATCTTTTCTCTCATAAGCATGCCGGTCAGGACAGGCAGGAAGCTGAAAGTAAGCGAAATAAAGAACCGGAGCTTATGCCTGCTGTCCGATACGATCATGGTCAGCTCATAGCCACACAGAACACTGATGATAAACAGTAATAAAAAATAGGTCCAGGGTGCGGTCATCAGACCGGCGATGACAAAAAAGGTGAAAACGATAGCCGTGTATAACCTGGTGGTGATGTCTCTGGTCATACCCTTCTTTTGTTTTTCGTAAAATAAGACTGGAAGACTGCAGCGCAAAGCATAAGGATCACCACACTTATAAAAACAAGCCATATAGGAACGCTGTAATTGTCGACCTCGTCCATCCTGCTGGGGTCATTCCTGACAAAGTACTGCATAATGACCTGGACGGCGTTATTGACAAAATGGGCTATCATCGGATAGGCAATATTGCCTGACCACATCATGAGATAGCCGAGGACAAGGCCGAGTATCATCCTGGGAAAAAAGCCTTCGAACTGCATGTGGATAGCACTGAATATTATAGCAGTGATCCACACGGTGACATGCCTGTTCCTGATAAACTGGCTCAGAATGGTCTGTAAAAATCCCCGGAAGATGAGCTCTTCTCCCACGGCCGGCACCAGAGCGACCAGCAATACATTGACGGTAAGCAGCCATAGTGAATCCGAATCAAGCATCAGCTTTACCAGCTCCGCCGTTCTGTCTTCCATGTTATGGAGTATATCAGGCAGGGGTATCAGCTTATTGATCTCTGATGAAAACTGAACCAGCGGGTAGGCGCTCAGGAGGATCAATACTCCTGTGAGGGTTGCATTCCAGTTGACCTTCGGTACGAAGTGAAAAACAGAGTGCCCGACCTGTTTTTTGAACACCAGCATAGTAATGATCGCCGGCAGGATAAACATAAAAAGGTGTTGGCTGAAAATGACCGAGCGGTATATCCAGGCAAGGCGCTCCAGTTGAGACCGGTCCAGGCCCTTGAAATTAAATACGCCTATTTCGGTATCGGTAGCCTTGCCTATAACGGATGTCACTGCTGCAGCTATGGTAGCACCAAGGAAGATCAGCCCGAGCAGCAACAGGATCCATCTGATCCAGAAGTAAATATCTCTGTGAATGGGAAGATCAGACTCCTGGTTCATAAACAAAGCAAATAAAGAGGTTCATGGTTATACGCCGTATCACCATTGATGTGATGCCGCCACGTGGTGCAAAGATAGAATAATATGGCATTTGGATGTTTTGGAATTTATTTGAGCGTACCTTTGTCCGGTAATGGTCATAAAATAGTCCTGGTATGCATACCAAGCTCAGCGTTAATGTCAATAAGATCGCCCTCATCCGCAACTCACGCGGGGCTGATTATCCGAATCTTCTGCAGATGAGCCTCGACCTGGAGGATTACGGCGCGGAAGGTATCACCGTCCACCCCCGGCCCGATCAGCGGCATATCCGTTATGACGATATCCCTGTACTCAGGGCGCACATCAGCACAGAGCTCAATATTGAGGGCTATCCCACTGATGACTTTATCCGGCTGGTGATCGACAATAAGGCCGACCAGGTGACCCTTGTGCCCGATCCACCCGGAGCGCTGACCTCAGACCATGGTTGGGATTTTAGTAAAAGCCGTGATCTTCTGAGGGGCGTTATTCCGCTTTTTAAGGAAGCGGGGATCCGTGTCTCATTGTTTGTCGATGCTGCTGCTGACAATGCTGATAAGGCACAGGAAGCGGGCTCCGACCGGATCGAGCTGTACACCGGTCCGTTCGCACATGGTTTTGAGGCTGGAGGAGACGGGGGCATCACGGATCATAGCGCGACATCGGCACGGGCCCTTGCGATCGGTATCGGTGTCAATGCCGGACATGACCTGAATCTCCGGAATCTGGCCTTCTACCGCCATTCACTTCCCTTCCTGCAGGAGGTATCCATCGGCCATGCGCTGATAGTCGATGCCATGTATTATGGCTATTCCAATGCTATACAGATGTATAAGGACAGGCTTGCCCATCCCACCCATTATTTGTAGCCTTTTTGTAGTATAAGTATCTGTGAGTCAATGTAATTGACTCCCGGCACCGCTGTTGTATTTGTGTCCGGCTCTTGTTGGGACTTGCATTATTATTTTTCTAAAAAACCACTGTCAAAATTAAATTTTGCATATTGTAATTTTAACACTAAGTTAAGGGGCAGCATTTGGCTAAAATGTTATCTATCAATATTTTTTATTGTTTTGTCGATGTTTTTTAATTTATTGTTGCTCTAATGTTAAAAAAACATTAAAATTAATTTGTCTTTTACGCTTTAAGTTTGTTACATTTGAAATTCATATTGTAATTAGTTAATTAAATAATCAAAAAGTTCAGGCATGAAAAAAGCTATGTTGACACTGTTGTTGTTTGTATTTGGACTGAGCGCTGCGCTTGCGCAGCGGACCATTTCGGGTACGATAACAGATGAAAATTCTCAGCCTTTGATCGGTGCTTCCATATTGATCAAAGGTACTTCCAACGGTACCGTTACCGATGGAGATGGCCGTTTCCAACTGAATCTCCCTTCCAATGCATCAACCCTCATTATTTCTTACACGGGTTATCTTGCGCAGGAGGTAGAAGTGGATGCGGTTTCCAACACACTGATGGTCTCTCTCAGACCGGATCAAAGAATTCTGGATGAGGTAGTTGTGACTGCATTCGGGTTGGAAAGAAAAAGAAACGATCTTTCTGTCTCCGCACAGAAGGTAAGTGGAGATGAGGTAAATCAGGTTCGTAACAACAACTTTGTATCTGCCCTGTCGGGTAAGGTTGCGGGTTTGGATATTCGTACCAACAACTCTATGGGCGCTTCAACAAACATTGTTTTGCGGGGTAGTAAATCCATTACAGGCAATAACCAGGCACTCTTCGTGGTGGATGGTGTTCCGATCTCCAACGCAACCGTCAACTCTTCCAATACAATAACAGGTAGAGCCGGTTATGATTATGGTTCGAGTGCGGCTGACATCAACCCGGCGGACATAGAAAATATTACCGTTCTGAAAGGTGCCGCTGCCGCTCTCTATGGAAGCCGTGGTGCTAATGGTGTAATTCTGATAACGACTAAGAAAGGCCGTAAGGACAATTTCTCTGTCACCGTTAATTCAGGTGTAACCTGGGGAAAAATTGACAAATCCACATTTGTTGAGTATCAAAAAGAATATGGGGCAGGCTATGGACCTGACTATTATACGTATGATGAAAATCCCGGATTTCTTGGATCTGATTATTTTACTCCCGGTGTGGAAAAGCCCTTCGTTCCTGTGACTGAAGATGCTTCTTATGGCGCCAAATTTGATCCGAATCTGCAGGTATATGATTGGAAATCATTAGATCCGCAATCTCCTTTTTATGGGAAGGCAACACCTTGGGTTGCCGCGAAAAACGATATTTCGAAATTCTATGAAACCTCTGTTTCAAGCAACCAGAGTGTGTCTATCGAAGGAGGAAGTAATTCCGCAACCTTTAAGCTCGGTTATACCAGGAACGATGAAAAAGGTGTTCTTCCTAACAGCAACCTGGCAAAAAATATGTTTAGCATTGGCGGTTCAATTCAGCCTAGCGAAAAATTCAAAGTATCGACCAATCTTAACTTTACCAATCAAGCCGCTACAGGCCGTTATGGATCAGGATATGACAACCGTAACCCGAATACGATGTTCCGTCAGTGGTTCCAGACCAACGTAGATATTCTTGAGCTTAAGGAAGCTTATGAAAGATTTGAGCAAAACGCTACATGGAACTGGGCAGGTGTAGGCGAACCATCCCCGATATTCTGGGATAACCCTTACTTTAACAGGTATAAGAACTATCAAAGTGACTCAAGGAACAGATATTTCGGTAGCATAACGGCTCAGTACAATATCTTACCGGAGCTGGCCATTGTCGGTAGAGCAGGTGGTGATATCGCGTTTGATCAGCAAGAGGAAAGACGCAGTAAGCAATCTGTTGACCTTGGTGAATACAATATCTTTAACAGGAGCTATAAGGAATTCAACTACGACGTCTTTGCGAACTATAATAAAGACCTGACAAGATCTATTTCACTCGACGTTACGGCCGGTACTAACATAAGGAGAAGTTATCTCTATTCAATTTTTAGCACGACCAATACCAACCTTGTAGTCGATGGCTTGTACTCAATCAGTAATTCTGAAGGTACACCCGCTCCACCAACTGAGGTTTATCAGCCGATTGGCGTAGATGGTCTCTTTGCAACGGCTACCGTTGGAATCAATAAATATCTCTTCATCGACGGTACGATCCGCCGTGACCAGTCTACTACGCTGCCTGAGGGTAATAATACCTATGTTTATCCGTCTGTTTCTGCAGGCTTTGTTTTCTCTGAACTGGTAAAACAAAAATGGCTGGATTATGGTAAGCTGAGACTTTCTTATGCAGAAGTAGGAAATGATGCTCCTGCTCAGAGCGTCTATGATGTATATGACAAGCCTGTTGCCTTTGGAAGTATACCTTTCTTTTCCCTTCCGGCAAGGAAAAACAATGCTGACCTGAAGCCCGAAAGAACGGCATCTAAAGAGCTCGGATTGGATTTGGCATTCCTGAATAACAGAATAGGTTTGGAACTGACCTATTATGATGCAACCACTTCTGATCAGATTATTCCGATCCAGGTGACCGGCGCTACGGGCTACACTTCCAAATATGTCAACTCAGGATCAGTTAATAACAAAGGTATCGAAGCGATCTTAAACCTTACCCCGGTAAGGAAAAATGACTTTACCTGGAACCTGACCTTTAATTTCGCGAGGAACAAGAACGAAGTTGTTTCACTATACGATGAAAATACCAAACAGATCGTTATTGCTACTTTCCAAAGTGGTGTGAGCCTGGTGGCTATTCCCGGTCAACCGTATGGTGTGCTTAAAGGCACAGGATATGTGTATAAGGACGGTAAGCGCACAGTCGATGAAGATGGATATTATGTAGGAAAAGCTGACCAGATAATCGGAAATGTTACTCCTGACTGGTTTGGTGGTTTCGGTTCTTCCATTACCTGGAAAGACATTCGTTTTGGCTTCCTGATCGATGCTAAGATCGGTGGCGATATATACTCGCTTGACCAGGCTTATGGTCGTTATACCGGTCTGTATCCGGAAACAGCAGGCGTCAATGATCTTGGAAATCCGGTCAGAAACCCGCTTGATCAGGGTGGTGGTCTCATTCTCGACGGTGTCAAAGAAGACGGAACGCCAAATGACATCCGCGTAAGCGCCGAAAATTCAGATGTATCTCCTTTCGGAATTGCCACTAACCCCAATGAATCCTTTATATATGATGCTTCATATGTAAAGCTGCGGGAGGTGAATATTACTTATGCGCTTGGTAATAAGCTGTTTAAAAACTCTAAGTTTATCAAAGGAGCTGATATCTCTTTAGTGGGAAGGAATCTCTGGCTTATTTATAAAAACCTGCCATATGCCGATCCTGAGGAAGTATATAGTGCCGGTAACGTTTCCGGTCACCAGGGAGGTGCTTATCCAATGGTTAAGACCGTAGGTTTCAATGTTAAATTAAGATTCTAAAAATTGAAGAAAATGAAACAATTAGTAATAATATCATTAATTACATCCCTGTTCTTTTCGGGATGTGTAAATAGCTTGGACGATTATAACATTGACAGCAAAAAACCTTCTTTTGTTGATGCCGATCCTTTATTCGCCAATGCGGTAAAATCCCTGGCAGATGCATTGAACAATATCAATGTCAATACCAATGTATTCAGGTTTTATGTCCAGCATATCTCAACCACCACCTACCTGGATGAGCCCCGGTATAATATGACTACCAGGACTATCCCGCAGGCTCTTTGGAACAATATTTATACGACTGTTTTAGTGGATCTTAAAGATGCCAAAAGGCTCATTAATGAAAATCCGCTCATTGATCCGGGAGTTAAAGCAAATCAGCTGGCGCTTATTGATATCATGGAGGTCTATTCTTATTCAATTCTGGTAAATACTTTCGGAAATATTCCTTATTCCCAGGCTTTGGATATCAATAACCCTCAACCGGTCTATGACGATGCCAAAACTGTTACTGCAGACCTTCTTTCCAGGCTGGATGCTTCGATCGGCGCACTTAACGGTGAATCTGCAGGATTTGGCAAATTCGATCTGATCTATAATGACAATATGGATCAATGGGTCAAATTCGGTAACTCCCTCAAGCTGAAGCTGGCTATGGTAATTGCTGATGTCGATAATGCTACAGCGAGCGCTAAGGTAGCACAAGCTGCCTCAGATCTGTCAAAGCTGATCACTGACAACTCCGATAACGCCTTGTTCAAATATCTTTCATCCGCTCCCAATAATAATCCGCTTTCCAATGATGTGCCACCGCGCAGCTCCCGTCGGGACTTTGTAGCGGCCAATACACTGGTTGATTACATGAATGATTTGAATGATCCGCGCAGACCGGCTTTCTTCACTTCATTAAGCGATGGTACTTTCAAAGGCGGGAATTATGGCTTTTCGAATGTCTATGCAGAGAACTCCACCATCAGCACCAAGGTCACTGCAACCACTTTCCCGGGCAACTTCCTGGATGCTGCTGAAGTATACTTCCTTCTGGCTGAAGCCGTAGAAAGAGGTTATATAGGAGGAGATGCAGAGGAATACTACAATGCTGCCATTACGGCCTCCGTTGAATACTGGGGAGTGAGCGGTGCCGATGAGTACCTCGCACAGGATGGTGTCAGCTATGCAACGGCGGGTGCTACCTGGCAGGAGAAAATAGGCAAACAGAAATGGGTGGCGTTATACAACAGAGGTTTTGACGCTTGGACAGAGTGGAGACGCCTGGACTTTCCGAGACTAGTGAAACCTGATGCGCCGACTGTTCCTGACATTCCGACCAGATTGATCTATCCTGTTATCGAAAACAGCTTAAATAAACAGAATACTGAGACCGCTGCTTCAGCAATCGGTGGAGATAAGGCTGAAACCAAACTGTTCTGGGATGTTCATTAATTGAATGCCGATAGTTAGATAATGAAAAAAGGCTGCCGACCGGCAGCCTTTTTTCGTTGTATAAATATGCATCTATTTATCCCTTCTTTTCTATCTTTACCCTGTAAATTCTGATAGTATGAGCGATCGTGCCATTCCTTTAGTCGATCTGAGCAAATATATACAGGGCTCTGATGGCGACAAACAACAATTTATTGAAGACCTCGGAAAAGCTTTTCATGAGGTTGGCTTTGTAGGAGTTATCAATCATGGTATCCCTAAACAGCTTGTCGATGATTTTTATGCCGCGGCAAAGGCGTTTTTTGCATTGCCCCTCGAGATCAAACAAAAATATGAGATAAAAGACCTTGCCGGACAGAGGGGATATACATCGTTTGGAAAAGAGCATGCCAAACAATCCAATGTCGGGGACCTGAAGGAGTTTTTCCAGATCGGCCAGACGGTTACTGACGGAGATCCGATCAGCAATGAATACCCGGAGAATGTTCAGGTAGGCGAGTTGATGGAGTTTACGCAGAAAGGTGATGAGCTCTATAAGGCTTTTGAAAAAGCCGGTAGTCATCTCCTGGCTGCGATCGGTGAATTTCTCGATCTTGGTGAGCAATATTTTGCCCCGAAGATCCACAATGGCAACAGCATTCTGCGCGCCATTCACTATCCGCCGATCACTTCTGAGCCCGAATCCGCTATCCGTGCGGAGCAGCATGAAGATATCAACCTGATCACCTTACTGGTCGGGGCATCGGCGGGAGGGCTTCAGGTACTGAACCTGAAGGGCGAGTGGCTGGATGTCATTCCCCAGGACGAAGAGATCGTGGTCAACGTAGGAGATATGTTACAGCGGCTTACCAATAATTACCTGATCTCCACAACACACCGTGTTGTCAATCCTCCTCGTGAAGAATGGCACCAGCCGAGGCTTTCGATCCCGTTTTTCCTGCATCCGAGGAGCGAAATGGATCTGACCTGCCTGGACAAGTGTATAACGGCCGACAATCCGCTTCATTATGAGCCGATTACAGCCGGTGAATACCTTAATGAAAGGTTAAGAGAGATCGGCCTGAAAAAATAATTGGCTTACTTTAATCAATTTTGTACCTGATTGCGTTAACATATGACTCCCTTGTATTCTAAATCACGTAGCAATGCGTTTTAAATCAATATCATGTTACTAACATTATTAATTATGGGTTTGGGTATGCCTGAAGGTATTCTGATCTTTTTTGCTCTTCTTTTGCTTTTTGGCGGCAAAAAAATTCCTGAACTCATGCGAGGCCTTGGTAAAGGTATCCGCGAGTTCAATTCTGCCCGCGCCAATATTGAAGAAGAGATCAAAACTGGCATGAAAGAAACCGAAAAATCTAAAACCGAGAATTAATCATTCTCCTTTTGTTCATTTTTTACAATAGACCGGTTCCCGGCGCTATTAATTGATTTTCTATGTTGAAACAATATTCCATCCTTATTCTTTTGACTTTTACCGGCCTGTACGGGCTCAAAGCCCAACAAAAGTTCGGTCATATGAATTCAGGTAATATGCTTGAGCTCATGCCTGAAGTCGCCGAATCCGATAAAAAGCTCGCTGCTCTGGATGATTCGTTGGGGGTTGTACTCGATACCATGGCTGCAAAATTTAAGCGGAATTATGACAAAGCTCTTAAAGCAGTGAATGAGGGCACTATGACCAAGATCCAGCAATCTGAGGCTGAGCAGCAGCTTAATGAAGAGCAAACCAAGATCACCGAGTTTCAGAAAACTGCACAGTTGGTCCTGACCCAGCGTCGTCAGATCTTGCTGGCCCCGGTTTTGGATCGTCTCAATGCCGCTATTGTTGAGGTTGGCAAAGAAAAAGGGTATTCATTTATCTTTGATGTCAGCGCAGGAAGCATGCTCTATGTCAATGAGTCGGATGATGTAAGCCCGCTTGTGGCCGCCAAATTAGGTGTGGCGATGAATAAATAGCCGTTTCTAACTCAGGGTTATCCTGCTGCCCGGAAGCTGAGTGATCATACCTTCCAGTGTCAGCGCCAATATCATGGATGCCAGTTCGCTGTTGCGCATATTAAGCTGATGTATAAGTGTGTCGATATGCGTCTCTCCGTTCCTGATAAGGAAATTGATGAGCGCCTGCTCTTTATCCGACAAGCTACGGAACAATTCGATCTGCAGCGCTTTTTTGCGGGGCCGGCCGTCATCGTCCCAGTTCATCTCTTTGAGCATATCCGTATAATCTTCGATCATCGCTGCCTTTTGGGCCTTGATCAGGGCATTACATCCTCTTGACAACAGATCTGCGGGCTTACCCGGAACAGCCATAACGGTTTTGTTATAATTAAATCCGTATTCTGCAGTGATAATGCTTCCGCCCTTTTCCGCTGACTCAACGACTATCAGACCGTCAGAAAGGGCCGCTATGATCCTGTTGCGCATGGGGAAGCGCTGTTTTTCCGGTAGAATATCCGAATAGGCTTCCGTGATCAAACCGCCATTTTCACACATCTGATCTACATATCTCAGGTGGAGCGAAGGATAAATATTCCGGAACCCGCCGGCCAGGACACCGATAGTCGGTATTCCTTCCCTGATGCACGCCTTATGTGCGGTGATGTCGATCCCGTATGCAAAGCCGCTTACAACGGTTATATGTGAATCCTTGAGCGCCCCGATCAGTTGGTTGGTCCATTTGATGCCTGCCTGACTTGGGGCACGGGTACCGACCATACCGATCGTTTTTGCTGTGTTCAGACCGGCGTTTCCCTTACAGAACAGGAGAAACGGACTGTCGTTGAAATGCAGCAGCCTCTGTGGAAAATCACTCTCGTTATAAAATAACGGACGAATGCCCTGCCCTTCCATATACCTGATCTCTTTGTCGATGAGGTCCCAATCTGTAAATCCGGTTATCCGGCGTACAAGCTCAGGACCCATGCCCGGTATCCTGACCAGTGTGGATGGCTTTGCCTTAAAGATTCCGCTGAAGCTGCCGCTGTAGCTCAGGAGCGTTTTTGCGTGGATATGCCCGATACCGGGGATCAGGCCGAGGGCAAGGCCATAGAATACTTCTTCTGTGAGAGAAATGGAATCGAGTGACATGAAATGTAGTTTGGTGATCAAAACCCAAATTTAATTTTAATTTTGTGGTTGGAGCACGTTACCGGGCAACTAATTTCACATTCATCTTATAAAAATGGCCAAAAAGCTTTTTTTACCTGTTTTTATCCTTCTCTGCTTTCATGCAGGTGCACAGGCGCAATTTGTGATCGATGTGGGATATACCGGTTCGACCTTACTTCCCAATCCTGTAAGACCGGTCATCAGAGCTTTTAATACCTATCTGCCGGACAATACCCGGCCTATGAAGCGGATGTATTATATCAACGGCTTTCACTTTGGGCTCGGCACGGTGGATCAGCCTCTCAATGTGACCCTTGAATACAACGGGACCTTTTCTTCGCTCGGCGCCAAAAGACTCGTCAACAGTGCGAATGCCCAGTATAATTATATCCTTAATTTCTCCGGTAATGCGGTAGGTCCGGGATTTAATTTTGAGGCGGGTAAAAGGCTCAACATCGGCCTGGCCGCGTTGTATAATTTTTATTCTTTTAAAAAATATACGACCGATAACAGCCAGCGTGTGGAAATGGCCAGACAGCGGGTCATTTCGCTTAAGCCATTCTTTGATATAAATATGGGTAGCCGTGAAGATCGCGTGAATGCTGTTTTGCGCTTTTTTGGCAATTTCCCGCTGAAGAAGGCTGATATAAGCAATGTGTATAGGACGATGGACCCGGAAGGCAGGGCAGGACTCGCTGATGAGGATCTGCATGCCAGGCTGAATAACGTGGGTATCAGTCTCATCATCCATAACAGGCGTTAGTGTCCGGACTTCTTGATAATATTATCCGTTGTTGTAAAATAATTATTTGCCTGACAGCGTCTTCAGGTGTGCTTTGCGGTCAGCTGCTGGTCCCTTCCGACACTTTCAGCAAAAGAAGAACTGTTGCGGTCACAGCGGCGGGCCTGGCAGGATACGGGGCCGGTATGTATCTTCTGGGCAATGCCTGGTATCAAAACAGCCTTACCGGCAGGTTTCATTTTTTTAACGATAACGGAGAATGGCTGCAGGTCGATAAGATCGGTCATATCTACAGCGCTTATAACGAAAGCAGCATAGTGTATGATATGTATCGCTGGGCAGGGGTTCCGGAAAATAAATCCCTGTGGCTGGGACTCGGGGCCGGTATGCTGGCTCAGACGAGCCTTGAGGTGTTTGACGGCTTTTCAGACCGGTGGGGCTTTTCATGGGGCGATATAACCGCTAATATGGTGGGTCTCGGCTTTTTCGGCTTACAGCAGCGTTTCTGGCATGAACAACGTATGATCTGGAAAGTATCTTCTGATTTCAGGACCTATCCCGACAGAAAAATTTTACCGGCCGACGGACAGCAAACGGATAATCTCCGTCGCCGGGCATCGGACCTGTATAGCAGCCATTTGCCCGGACGCCTCCTGAAAGATTACAATGCGCAGACCAACTGGCTGAGCGTCAATCCCGCTTCCTTCAGCCGGAAGGAAAAAAGCTGGTGGCCGGCATATCTCAATATCGCTGTCGGTTACAGCGCCGAAAATCTGTTTGGAGGATATGACAATGCATGGACCTATGCAGGACATACTTATATGCTCGACGAACCGCAATACCGGCGATACCGGCAGTATTTGCTCTCTCTGGACATTGATCTGACCCGTATACCCTGCCGGTCTCCTTTCTTAAAGACCGTATTGAGAGTGCTCAATGTATTTAAGCTACCGGCGCCTGCCATAGAATATAACTCCGTCCAGGGGCTGAAGGGACATTGGATATTTTTCTGAAAAAAATAGATAGAACGCGCCTTCCAATGAATTTTTCCGTCTTATTCTTTGTTACTACGGTTAAACTCAGACCAAATGTTAAGATTTGCAAAACGACTTTTATTGATCCTCATCTTGGCAGGCATCGGCTTACTTGCCTTATTCACCCTGACCAATTACAGCGAAGGAGAAAGGGCTGGAAGCATCACCAAGCTATCGAAGAAAGGGATTATCTTCAAGACCTGGGAAGGCAGCATCGATATGGGCATCTACCAGGGAGCGCGGCCCAATAAAGGCAGCGTGGAAAATACCATCTGGGACTTTTCAGTAGCCAATGACGATATTGCCAAGCAGATCCAGGAAGCTAATGCCCGTGGCAACAGGGTTGTATTGCATTTTAAGGAAAAATACATGAAGCTCTTCTGGGTGGGAGAGACCAAATATATCGTGACTGCTGTTGAAGAGGTAAAAAACAATGACTATGGAGCTCCACCTGCTCAGCAGGAAGTAAAGGGACAAAGTCCTGCCACTCCGGTAGGAGGAACTGAAAGTCTCTGAGACTAAGATTTCATCCAGAAAAAAACCGTTTTATTTCACCGGGAAATAAAACGGTTCGGTTATATAATCATCGCAAAACGGCATCCGCTCCGATGCTGTTCATGACCGTATTTTTGTATATCATCCGGGAAATACCTTCTGGAAATAATTCCGCTCTTTACAAAGTAAAGAGGCAAGACAAACGGCCTGCCTCTCCGGCTTTAATTTTTATGTAGCTGGGTAGGTGCTTTTGATCTCCTTACGGCGGGATCGGGTTGCTTTTTACCTTGTGCCGGCCTTCCGTTATCAGGTTGTCCCATTGATAATTTGGGGTGGACCAGCTTCATCTCATCGACCAGGTGTTTGCAATCCCCATATTTGTCAATGATAAAAAGTACATAACGGATATCGACCATGATGTTTCTGCAGATGGATGCGTCGTAGTTGTAATCGCTCATGGTGCCTTCCCATACGCGGTCAAAGTTAAGGCCGATCAGGTTGCCGTAAGCATCGATCGCCGGACTGCCGCTGTTGCCTCCGGTCGTATGATTGGAAGCAATGAATGCTACAGGGACCTTCCCTTTTTCAGCATAGGGGCCGAAGTCTTTTTTCTCATACAATTCGATCAGCTTTTGAGGAAGGTCAAACTCATAGTTGCCCGGGATATATTTCTCCATAACTCCGTCCAGGAAGGTCTGGTATTCATACTTTACGGCATCCCGTGGTGTATAGCCTTTTACATTGCCATACGTGACCCGCAGTGTCGAATTGGCGTCCGGGTAGAATTTTTTATCCACAAAGACGGCCATCTGTGCGGCCATATATTTTTCCATGCCTTCATTGACCAGGTTCTCGTACTTTGTCACGTTGGGAGCGACCTTGGCATTGTACTGATCCAGCATTTCACGATAGAACCTGTAAAGCGGATCGGCTTTGATGCTTTGGACCATTGCTTCGGGCTGCTGGTCGAGTAACCGGTTTAGCTGTTCCTGGGAAGCAAGCGGTGATGCGTCGAACAAGGCTTTCACCCTGGCAGGATAATCAGGAGCACCCGGCTTTATTTCATCCAATGCAGGAAAATGATATTGCTTGTCCACATTCTGATAATACATGGAGAAGAGGGCGGCAAAGATCTCCTCATCAATAGCTCTCACATAATCTTTAAAATACCCGGGCGACCAGGACCGGAGCGCTTCCGCTTTTTTACCGGCTTCGGCAGCACCGTTATTATCGAGGGCGGTTACAATGGCGTCAAGACGGGCATAGTTGCGCAGGATCTCGATGTTGGTTCTGAGCAACTCCACGCTGTATTCCCTTATTTTGACATATTCGTTGGCCTGACGGACATTTTCATTTAACACTTCAAGGATGCCGCCGTATTTTGCCTTGAGCGCGGGATTGGCATGTAGGAGCGTGTTGTACTCATCCTCATATCTTTTTTTCTTTTCGACGGCTTTGGTCTTTTTGAGGCCTTCCATCTCACCCTGCCACTTTTTCCAGCCGTTGGCTATGCCGGCAGCCTTGGTGACATATTTGATCTTGGTCGCTTCGTCGGTCATCATGTATTTGTGCATGATATCGAGCGCTGTGGCCCTGATGGCGACCTTGACCGGGTCGCTCAGGTCGGTGATCTGCCGGATGGATTCTGAAGGCAGGTATTCATTGGTCATTCCGGGGAAACCGAATACCAATGTAAAATCGCCTTCGGAGATCCCGTCCATCGAGATCGGCAGAAAGTGTCTGGGCTTGAAAGGGACATTGTCGGGTGAATATTCCGCGGGACGGTTGTTCTTATCGGCATAGACCCGGAACAGGGAAAAATCGCAGGTATGACGCGGCCATACCCAGTTGTCCGTGTCCACACCAAAGTTTCCGATAGAAGCGGGAGGCGCGGCTACCAGCCTTATGTCCTTGTAGGTCTCCGTGACGAAGAGATAGTATTGATTGCCTTTGTAGAAGGACCGGATCAGGATGTCCTGGTAGCTTTCTTTGGCATAGGTTTTTTTCAGGTTCTCTGAGTTTTTGTCTATCATACTCTGCTTTTCTGCAGCGGTCATATTGCCGGAGACGCCTTTCAATATTTCAGCAGTTACATCGGCCATCGAGACGATAAAGGTCGCTGTAAGGCCGGGGTTGGCGAGCTCATCCTTCATTGCTTTAGCCCAGAATCCGTTGTCCACGTAGTTGTGTTCGACGGAAGAGTGGCTCTGGATCTGCCCATAGCCGCAATGGTGATTGGTCAGTAAAAGGCCGGTGGACGAAATGATCTCTCCGGTACACCCTCCTCCGAACTGCACAATCGCATCTTTGAGGCTGCCTTTATTGACGCTGTAGATATCGGCTGCGGTCATCTTCATTCCCATGGATTGCATTTCCTTTTCATTGAGCTGGGAAAGAAGCAGCGGCAGCCACATACCCTCACCGGCGAAGAGTGGTGCGGTGATCACAAAAAATAATATGGCTAAAAATGAAGAACGTATCATATATTAAAATTTTATTTGCCCAAACTTAGTAAAATGACAGTATTTTTGCCCAAAATTTGCGAACTAAATGCGTCAATATATTTTTCTTATCTTGGGGATGACCCTTCTGGCAGGCTGTGCCAAGCCGATTGCCGACTTCTCGGTCAGCGCTCCCAGCAAAAAAGTGACCTCTCCTCAGAAATTTGAAAACAGGTCCCAAAAGGCCAGATCCTATGAATGGGACTTTGGCGACGGCATGAAATCCACTGAGGAGTCGCCTTTACATACTTATTATCATAGCGGGCGTTATGATGTGGTCCTAAAGGCCATGGACGGAAAAAAATCAACTACAAAAAAAATGCAGATAAATATTGAACCGCCTGCACATTGCCAGGTGCTGATCGAAACGGAATTCGGCAATATGCTCGTCGAGCTCTCCGATGCCACGCCGCTCCATAGGGATAACTTTATCAAGCTGGTCGAGCAGGGCTATTACGATGGGCTCGCCTTTCACCGTGTGATTAAGAACTTTATGATCCAGGGCGGTGACCCCAATTCCAAGGGTGACAATACACAGGGACTGGGCAGTGGTGGACCGGGATATACTATTCCGGCAGAGTTTGTCGACTCCCTGTTCCATATCAAGGGCGCCATAGCCGCAGCCCGTATCGGAGGCCCTTCCAATCCGGAAAAAAGAAGCAGCGGCTCTCAGTTCTATATCGTCCAGGGTCAGCCGGTCGATGAGTCGTTCCTCAGCGCTAAAGAAGCCCACGGTATCGTCAGGTACCCTACAAGCGTCAAGGAAGCATACGGGACCATCGGGGGAACACCTCAGCTGGACGGGGATTACACCGTGTTCGGAAGAGTGGTAGAGGGGCTGGATGTCATTGATAAGATCGCATCACAACCTACCGGCCAGGCTGACCGGCCTCTGAAGCCGATCCGTATGAAGATCATCTCCGTTAAATAATTTTTATTTTTTTTAAACAATCAAATATGGCTACGCCACACATTTTTCCGCGTTTCCCTCATGTCAGGAAATCACTGCACAATGAGCTGAGAAGCAGGGTCAATCATTACTTCGAAGAAAACAATATCAAACAGACAGGCAATAGCAGCCTCTATTGGAAGGCGGCTATACTCCTGTTCCTGTTTGCAGCTACGGTAACCCACCTTTTTGTTTTCCAGCCGCACTGGGCCATCGCATATGGCGAATGTATCCTGCTGGGACTGCTTATTGCGGCGATCGGGTTTAACGTCATGCACGACGGCAGTCATGGCAGCTTCAGTGGCCGCCAGTACAGCAATAAGCTTGCCAGCTATTCAATGAGTATGCTGGGTGCCAGCCATTTTTTCTGGAATATCAAGCATAATGTCATCCATCATACCTTTACCAATGTCGATGGTATTGACGATGATATCGAGATAGGACGTTGGATGCGTTTTGCTCCGAGCCAGGAGAAGCTTCGCTTCCATAAATATCAGCATATCTATTTTGTAGGGTTATACATGCTGATGTATGCTTACTGGGTTTTCAGCTCCGATTACAATAAATACTTTACCAGGAAGATCGGTGATTATGAGATCACGACGATGAAGACGTCCGACCATGTCCGTTTCTGGCTGGTCAAGGTCTGGCATGCGTTGTTCTTCTGCGCTCTTCCTATCTATATCTTCGGGTTCTGGCCCTGGCTACTTGGATTTGCTATTGTCAACGTCATCGCCGGCTTTGTTCTGAGCATTGTATTCCAGCTGGCGCATACGGTCGAGCATACCGACTTCCCGTTGCCTGACACGGAGACCAATAAGTTTGAGGATGAGTTTGCTGCCCACCAGATAAAAACAACTGCCAATTTTGGTACAAAAAACAAGGCGGTAAGCTGGTTTGTAGGCGGGCTTAACTTCCAGATCGAACATCATCTTTTCCCTAAGATCTCACACACACACTATCCGGCTATAAGCGAGGTGGTCAAAAAAGTGTGTGAAGAATACCAGCTCAAATACATCGAATACAGGTCGATGTGGGCTGCCGTGAGGGCGCATGTGCGTTTTCTGAAAGAGATGGGCCGCGCATAGGTCTTGTATTGCCCGGTATAATTGATTATCTTGCAATACTTTCCTGTTAAATTCAAAAAACGACCGCAATGAATACCAATCACATCCTTGGCTTCGACATCGGAGGAACGGGAATCAAAGGAGCTGTTGTTGATGTCAGAACCGGCGACCTCCTGACTGAAAGGGTTAAGATCATGACACCCGATCCGGCAGTCCCTGAGGCGATAGGAGAGTCGGTCCATACCATTACCCGGCAGCTTGGATATAAGGGTATCATAGGATGCGGCTTTCCGGCTATCATCAAAAACGGTATCGCCCTGTCGGCGGCCAATATCGATAAGAGCTGGATACATACCAATGTGGAAAACCTGCTGTCAAAATATACGGAATGTCCCGTGTATGTCGCCAATGACGCTGATGTGGCAGGTATGGGAGAACAGGCATTCGGATTTGCAGCCAATCAGCCGGGAACCGTGATCGTACTGACGATCGGCACAGGCATCGGAAGCGCCCTGTTCTACAACGGGACGCTCGTTCCCAACACGGAGTTCGGGCATCTGAAATTCCACAAATCCATTGCTGAAAAATATACCTCAAATGCTGCACGGAAGGATAAGTCGCTCTCCTGGGAGGAATTCGGCAGCAGATTGAATGAATATCTCCAGCACCTTGAATTTATCTTTTCTCCCAACTTGTTTATTTTAGGAGGTGGCATCAGTAAAAAGTTTGACCTGTATAAGGATCATTTCAGGTTGGAGACGGCCATCGTACCGGCCAGATTCCAGAATGATGCAGGTGTCATCGGCGCTGCTCTCTATGCTCACAGAATCAAAGGCTGATCTACAGATGGAAGGTAAAAACAAAAAAACAGACAGCAACCGAAAGGGAGGCTTTGATAAATTCCGCAAGCCGGAGCCCTCTCCTTCCCGGGAAAAAGCTCCATCGGTGCGTAAGCCCTCCAAACCTAAAAAACAGCCTGCCCCGGTAATAGATACGGAAAAAGAAGACCTGACGCCTCGCCTCAACAAATACGTCAGCAATTCAGGCGTATGCAGCCGTCGTGCCGCTGACCAGCTTATTGCAAACGGTGAGATCCTGATCAATGGAAATGCTGTTCTGGAGCCCGGTTACCGTGTTCAACCGTCTGACCGCGTAACCTATAAGGGTAAGACGATCAAGCCCATCGAACAAAAGATCTACATCCTGCTTAATAAGCCGCGGGACGTCATTACGACACTTTCTGACGAAAAAGGGCGTAAAAGCATTCACGACCTGATCAGGGGAAAGGTCTCGACCCATGTATTTCCCGTAGGCCGGCTCGATCGCGATACGACGGGCTTACTGCTGATAACCAACGACGGCGAGCTCACAAGGAGGCTTTCCCATCCTTCTTTTGAAGTCAGGAAGATCTACCATGCCACGCTCGACAGGCCGCTGGCAGAGGCTGATCTGGAAAAGATCCGGGCCGGTCTTGAGCTGGAAGATGGATTAATCAGGGTCGACGGTATCTCCTATGTCAAGAATGCCATGCCCAATGAGATCGGTATCACGCTGCATTCAGGCCGTAACAGGATCATCCGTCGTATATTCGAATTTGTGGGGTACGAGGTCATCAAGCTGGACCGGGTGTATTATGCCGGCCTGACCAAAAAGGACCTGCCGCGTGGCAGGATGCGCTTTTTGACAAAAGAGGAAGTGATTCGTCTTAAACATTTTAAAGTATAATGTCGCGTTGCATAGACGCAGATTTTTTTTCTTAAACTTGAATTTTCAAAGGTATTTAAACGTTCTACCTAAAAATTTGGAAAAAAGTGTCATTAGCCAGGGTTCTGATTCTGCTTTATGTGATAGGTATACAGGCCGGCGCCCATGCGCAGGATGCTGCTGTCAATGCTGAGACAAAAAAAATAGCTTCCACCATCGCCGTACCGATCGACATTTCCTATACCGATATAGAAAAAATGCTCAATGCGGCAGTGACGGGCCTGATCTACCAGGATGATTCCTATACGGACAATGACAATGATGAGTTTAAGATCAAGGTCTGGAAAAAAGGCAATATTTCCATTAAGCCCAATACGGCCAATCAGCTCAGGATCAGCGTGCCGCTTAAGGTTTGGGCGGAAAAAGGGATAGGCGCTCTCGGCTATATTTCATACCAAAGCACTGAATTTGAGCTGATCCTCAACTTTAAGACCGTCTTTTCCATTCGCCCCGATTGGATGATAAAGACCGTTACAACGCCCGACGGCTATACCTGGATCACCAAGCCCGTGCTTAAATACAAATACGTCGACGTACCCATAACACCCATCGTCGCCAATGTACTGGATAAGCAGCACGGGAGCTTCGCCAAAACCATTGATGAGCAGGTCATTACTGCTCTTGATATGAAGCCCTATGCCCTCCAGGTCTGGAACCTCATGAATACGCCTTTCCAGATATCCGAAGAATATGAGACCTGGCTAACGGTAAGGCCTGCCAGTGTACAGATGACACCGCTCAAGGCAAATAAAACAAATATAACAAGTGTCATCGGCCTGAACATCGTCTCGGAAACCAATGTCGGTATTAAGCCGGTGATGCCTCCTCAGGCGACCAGCGTACCCAATCTGACTTTGGTCAGGGACGTGCCTGACGCTTTTACAGTAGAGACCGTCGCGGATATTTCGTATTCCTATGCCACACAGATGGCCAACAAGCAGTTTCAGCACCAGAAGATCGAATTTCTCAACGGGAAAAAGGCCGTTACGGTCGAGGATATCATTGTCGGTCATGAAAATGAAAAAATGATCCTGACAACCCGTTTATCGGGAGATATACGCGGCAGCGTGATCATCGAAGGAGTACCGTATTATGACAGCCTGTCGCAGCGTCTCGCCCTGAAAGATGTCGATTTTCAATTAAAGACCAAAAACCTGTTTCAGAAATCTGCCGCATGGCTGTTTAACGGGAAGATAGAGCGCATGGTCGAAAATGATTATGGTATACCGGTCGGAGAGATGATCTCCATGGCCAATACGTCCCTGCTTTCCACGCTGAACCAGAGCCCTCATCCCGGTGTCAGGATGAAAGGCTCCGTGACATCTCTCCGGCCGACCGATGTCATATTGAAAGATGATTCGATGGCAATATTGATATTGACCAGGGGGAAGGTAGGAGTGACGATTGTCAATTATTAAGCTGAGGTTATCAGGCGATAACTTATCATTTACACCTTTCCTGGCTACCTTTACAAGATCATTGAGGTGGCTTATGTACTTATTAAGCATCTGACGTTGTATCTTCGGTATGTCTAATCAAGCTTATCAGATATGGATGCAACTTCCAATCAGGCTCTGAGCGCCTTTGATAGAGAGATCAGGATCAAATTCCAGCTATTCAATGCTCTCTTTACCTCTCTTCCTTTCCGGAAAGTAGAAGATACGGGCATCCTGCTCAATTTACTGGGCAATAACTGTGAAACGGAGTTCAGTGAAGGAAGCAACCCTGTCGCTATCATTGACCGCTTCTTTTCAAAGCACACTGCTCTACAAAGCGAAAATGACCGGATCGACATGCTTTTCCGTTTTATTCAATATATCGAACGGCAGGTAGTGCTCTTCGATGCGCTCGAAGACGCCGCCTTCCCCAGGATCAATGATATGAACGGCATCGGCTCCATTAAGCAGCTCGAGGTTGATACTTACAAAAATGACAAAGTACAGGAGCTGACGGATATACTGAAGAGCTTTGCCGTCAGGCTTGTCCTGACAGCCCACCCCACCCAGTTCTACCCGGGACCTGTGCTCGGCATTATCAATGACCTTTCCGTAGCTTTTGAAAGATCCGATACGACATTAGTCAACTCCTATCTGGAGCAGCTCGGAAAGACACCGTTTTTACAGAAGCAGAAGCCTACACCCTATGATGAGGCGGTCAGCCTGATCTGGTATCTCGAAAATGTGTTTTATCACGCCATCGGGGAAATAGCGGCTGTTCTTACTTCCTCCTTTCCCGATGTCGATCTCTCTGACAATCCCGTCATCAACATGGGATTCTGGCCGGGCGGGGATCGTGACGGTAACCCCTTTGTGACCAGCGAGACCACGATTCAGGTCGCCCATGCGCTGCGCCACAGCATCATATTGTGTTACTCCAGGGATGTACGCAGCATGAAACGCCGCCTGACCTTTACAGGAATAAGCCCGCTTGTGCTTGACCTCGAACGCCTGCTGCAGCACGCTCTTGCTTCCGATACCGGCGCACTGCTCCTTGATAAAGGAGCTCTTCTTGATAAGCTGAATGAGATCAGGCGGCTGATAATCGACCGTCATGACGGACTATTTGTACATCTCGTCGACGACCTGATCAGAAAGGTACAATGTTTCGGCATGTATTTCGCCACGCTCGACATCAGGCAGGAATCGGATATTCATACGGCCGTGTTTGAGCAATTGGCACAACAGGGCTATCTGCCTGTAGCCTCCTACCTTTCCCTGTCAGAGCCGGAAAGGGTTCGGTTGCTCGGAACGCTCCAGGCCGATCTGAGCCCGGAAGTGCTGCCTGAGGCCGTACATATCGATGCCATGAGGTCGACACGGGCTGTAAAGGAGATACAACGGCTCAATGGGGAAGAAGGCTGCAACAGGTATATCATCAGCCAGTGTCATTCTGCCTCCAATGCGCTCGAGGTCTTTGCCCTCTTCCGGATCAACGGGTGGACGGAAGATGATCTGGTCATCGATATCGTACCGCTTTTTGAAACCATCGATGACCTCGGTTACGCAGCAGACGTTATGGAAACTCTTTATAAAGATCCGGTTTACCGTGCGCACCTCAAGAGGAGATACGACTGTCAGACCATCATGCTGGGATTTTCCGACGGGACCAAAGACGGAGGTTACCTGATGGCCAACTGGAGTATATACAAGGCCAAGGAAGATCTGACGAGGATATCCCGCGCTTACGGTATCGATGTCGCCTTCTTCGACGGCCGTGGAGGACCGCCGTCACGTGGTGGCGGAAAGACCAACAGGTTCTACGCTTCGATGGGTGACAATATCTCCAATGAAGAGATCCAACTGACCATTCAGGGTCAAACCGTCAGCTCGAATTTCGGGACGGTCAGCTCTGCCAGGTTCAATATCGAGCAGCTACTTAACGCCGGCCTTAACAACAAGTTATTCAGCCGTAAGGAAAGCACCCTGACGCCCCGGGAGGAATCCCTGCTCAATGAGCTGGCATTCAGCGGGCTGGAGTCATATCGTGCGTTGAGAGATCATCCTGCCCTGGTCGACTATCTGCTCCACGCCAGCCCACTGAGGTTCTATAATGAGACCAATATCGGGAGCCGCCCCGCTAAACGCGGTCAGTCCTCCGGCCTGCAGCTCAGGGATCTGCGAGCCATTCCCTTTGCCGGAAGCTGGAGTCAGATCAAGCAGAATGTGACCGGTTTCTATGGTGTCGGGACGGCATTCAGGAAGATCGATGAGGCTGGCCGTCTTGAAGAGGTCAAAGCATTGTACGGCCGTTCGCTCTTCTTCAAAACCCTCATGGACAATTGTGAAATGGCAATGGCTAAATCGTACCTGCCGCTGACAGCCTACCTGGGTGACGATGAAAAATTTGGCGTCATATGGCATATGATCCGCGATGAATTTGAGCTTACTCACCATTATCTCCGGCTGATCTCGGGTCATCAGAACCTGATGGATGCCTATCCTGTCGATCAGCTGTCGGTGGCGATGCGGGAAAAGGTCGTTCTGCCTCTCGTCACGATACAGCAATATGGCCTGCACCAGCTTCGCGATATTGAAAGCGGAACAGGTGATCCTGAGCTGAAAGAAAAGTACGAAAAGCTGGTGATGCGTTGCTCATTCGGTATTATCAATGCGGGCAGGAATTCGGCATAAGCTCCGGATCGGCAGAATATTTCACGGCGGGCTTCCTTTTTTGGATTTTTATTGACCTGGCTTTTAATATTTTATTGTATAGTGTGGCTGTTTGAGGTAGAAAAATCCTGTCTCGTGTTGTAATTTCCATATATTTACCTAATAATTAATCAAAAAACGAAACTATATCTGATTTTTCTATCTCACCATACACCTTTGAATGCCGATGTGGAAAAGAGCGGAAAAGGGCTGAAACGTATTCTCCCGTCCATTTCCCTTGCTTCTTTCAGTGTCGGTACGGTCGTTAGTACTGGCTATTCTTTCCTAACAGGTATTGCTGCTGAAAATACCAAATCTTTTTTGCTCAATATACAGGTCACAGCTAATCAACATGAAAATGGCTGTATGTATATTGATAGCGGCATTATGCCCTGTTTCAATATAATAATTGTTAAAAGATCGAAAAAATATCGCAGGATTACATAAACTTTTAACTTTACCGAATTAAACTTTATTTCTGACTAAAATTAAGTATCTAATAATTAAAAAATCATAACGCAGATGAGTATATTTATCAGGAAGCCGATGTCAGTATTGATGCAAGAGGCCAATGACATAGGCAATCATACTTTAAAGAGAACCCTTGGCGCCCAGTCCTTAGTTGCGTTGGGTATTGGAGCTATTATTGGCGCAGGTTTATTTTCTATTACCGGATTGGCAGCGGCTAACAATGCGGGTCCGGCTATCACTATTTCCTTTGTGGTAGCAGCCTTAGGCTGTGCATTTGCCGGTCTCTGCTATGCGGAATTTGCTTCTATGATCCCGGTCGCAGGGAGCGCCTACACTTATAGCTATGCCACGATGGGAGAATTCATTGCATGGATCATCGGTTGGGATCTTGTCCTGGAATATGCTGTGGGAGCTGCGACTGTGGGTATTAGCTGGAGCAGGTATCTGGTCAAATTCCTGGAAGGATTTAATTATCATCTGCCTGTAGAGCTGACGGCCGGTCCATGGAACGGTGGATTTATCAATCTGCCGGCCGTCTTTATTGTCGTGCTGATGAGCCTCCTGCTGATCAGGGGTACCAAAGAATCGGCAATGGTCAATGCGATCATCGTCGCCCTGAAAGTTTCAGTGGTTTTGATTTTTATCTTCCTGGGCTGGAAATATATTAACGAAGCTAACTATGTACCCTATATACCCGAAAATGACGGTAATTTCGGTTCATTCGGATTCAGTGGCATTATAAGGGCTGCAGCTATTGTCTTTTTTGCTTACATCGGTTTTGATGCTGTAAGTACAGCGGCACAGGAAGCCAAAAACCCCAAAAAAGATATGCCGATCGGTATCCTTGGATCATTGCTTATCTGTACTGTTCTCTATATTCTTTTTGCTCATGTAATGACCGGGGTGACCAATTACAAAAGCTTTGCCGGCCAGGATGGTATCGCTCCCGTAGCCCATGCTATCAGCCAGATGGGAAGCGCTGACAGCAATGGAGTAATACATCCTGATTATCCCTGGTTAAACAGGGCGATCGTGGTGGCTATCCTGGCTGGATATGCATCCGTCATCATGGTCATGCTCATGGGACAGTCGCGTGTATTTTATAGTATGAGTAAAGATGGTCTGATACCAAGAGTGTTCTCTTCGGTTCATCCTGTCTTCCAGACGCCTTCCAAGAACAATACGATATTTATGGTTTTTGTAAGCTTGTTTGCGGCATTTGTACCGGCAGATGTGGTTGGAGAAATGACAAGTATAGGCACGTTATTTGCCTTTATACTGGTTTGTATTGGTATCTGGGTGATGCGCGTAAAAATGCCCGAGCTGCCAAGGGCCTTTAAAACACCGATGGTGCCCCTGGTTCCTATTTTGGGAATCATTACCTGCCTGTTTATGATGGTGTTTTTGCCGGTAGACACGTGGATCAGGCTTATTGTATGGATGTTGGTGGGCCTGGATATTTATCTTGGTTATGGCATCAAAAACAGTGCCCTTAACCAGGAAACAGGGATGAGAAAAGGAATGAAAACAGTGCTTTATACCGGTCTTGTCCTTGCGATGCTATTAATTGTAGCCGGATTCCTGCACCAGTATGTAGTAGGCTGGGAGGCTGATACGACATTGTTCTGGATATCAATTGTATTTGCTATCGCACATTTGGTATTTTATATTTTCAGATTTGTGCGATCAAAACCCAATTGATCTTGAAAATACAGGAAAAGTAAATTAGTAATTACTTAGCCAGAAATTTTAAAGCCGGAGGAGAAATGCTCCGGCTTTTTTTGTATTGACCTATTTTTTTACCGGCAGCGTTTTCACTATTTCACAGCTATATAAGAATAATTATCCATGCTTTTAAAAAGTTAAATATGTTATTTTATTTATTCCTTTTGGTTTTTCCATTTGCCGATAAAATGCACAATGGCTGTGAGTTGGGAAATATAACTTATCAGACTTCACCTTGCAATGACCAGGGTAATTACACGATATATTTTGATCTTGATCATGTCAATACCGGGGATTCGTTTACTATAATCTCTGAAAATAATATACTCGGCACCTTTGCGTATTCGGACCTTCCGGTTTCTGTTGGTAACATTGCGGGGAACGGCCAGGATCATACTTTCCATTTTCAGGATATAGATAACCCGAATTGTACGGCTTCAAAGACCGTTGAGGGTATCGACTGTAATGGGAATAATGCGTGCCAGATCGGAGATTTTACACATCAGGCTGGTGCCTGTAATGATCAGGGACTGTTTGATCTTGTTCTCGATTTTAACCATCAGAATACAAACAATAGCTTTAAAGTATATGACGGTAACGTGCTCCTTGGCGTCTTTGAATACAGCCAGTTACCTGTTACGCTGACGGGCCTCGCCGGCAATGGCAGCCCTCATGTATTGCTGATCAAGGATGAGCAGAATTCCGATTGTTTTAATTATTATACCATTGTGGCCCCGGATTGTGGCCTGCCCGGAGATTGTGCATTATCCGGTCTTCAATTATATCAATTGGATTGTAATGATAATAACCAGTTTAAGGTGAAAATCAACTTTAATTACCAAAATACAGGGCAAAGCTTTAAGCTGTATATCAATGGAACCTATCAGGGAACTTATGACTATGTGGATCTTCCGGTTACGACAGGATGGCTGGATGGGCTGGTCAACGACGATTACCATTTTCTGATTCAGGATGCTGAGCTCAATAGCTGTTCGGTATTTGGTAATATATCCGGACCTTATTGTGGAAATACCAACTCCTGTTTTATTTCAGATGTAACTTATCAGTCGGGAGATTGTAATGACCAGGGTTTATTTGATCTTGTGCTTAATTTTGATCATACTAATACAGGACCATCTTTTAAGCTGTTTAAAAATGACGATCTGGTTGGTGTCTATGAATATGATCAGCTTCCGTTGACACTGACCGGCCTGGAGGGTGATGGCGCCCCTCTTGTATTTACCATCAAAGATACGGAGCATCCCAACTGTTTTATTTATCATACGGTATTAGCTCCTCAATGCGGGCAGCCGAATGAGTGTGATATCAGTAACATCACCTATGAGACGACAGATTGTGACGAGGAGGGTTATTACGATATTTACATCGATTTTGACCATGTCAATACCGGAACGGAATTTAAATTATTTTTCGACAATGATTATCTCGGCGTTTATCCATACGATGACCTGCCGGTTTTGATTCCCGGCATCGTGGGAAATGGATGGGGCCATGTAGTGAAGGTCCAGGATACCGGTAATCCCGATTGTTTCGAATATCTCCAGTTTGGCGGTCAGGATTGTGACGGAGGCCCCTGTATATTGGGCGGTTTATCCCTGATCCCCCTGGAGTGCGATGGCGATAATCATTTTAATGTGAAGATCAACCTGTCGCATCATAATACCTCCGATCATTTTGAGGTCGCGGTCAATGGTGAGGCCTATGGTCCTTTCAGTTACGGTGACCTGCCTGTGATTGTCGGTCCGTTTGACGGCAATACGGATGGTGTTTACGAATTTATCATTACTGATTCGGAGCATCCCGATTGTAATGTGTCCGGTTTTTTAAACGGACCGTATTGTGAGAATAACAATGCATGCGATATTTTTGATATTACTTACCAGTTGTCGGATTGTGACAGCTCCGGTAATTATTCCGTACTGCTGGATTTCCAGCATGAAAATACGGGGCCGGCTTTCCACCTGTATTTCGATAACCTGCAGGTCGGAACATTTCATTATGATCAGCTGCCATTGGAGATCCCGAATATTGAAGGAAACGGCTGGGGACATGTGATAAAGGTAATTGATGCCGATCATTCCGGCTGTTTTGAATATCTGCAGTTTGGAGGAAAAGACTGCAATACCGGCGGATGCTCCATGAGCAACCTGGATATCATCCCGCTGGAATGTGACGAAAACGGGCAATTTAATGTTAAGATCAAATTCCTGTATCAAAATACCTCATCGCATTTTACGATATACGGGAATGGCCATAACTATGGCACTTTCAGTTATGACGATCTTCCGGTGATCCTGGGTCCGTTTGACGGCGATGTCAATAATATTTATGAATTTATTGTAAAAGATCTTCAAAATCCTGACTGCACCATTGGCGGTTTTATCATGGGACCTTACTGCAATGACGATGACTGTCATCTCTCGCATATGACATACAATCACGGAGCTTGCGATTCATCAGGACAATACAGCATATACCTGAGCTGCAGCTATGTGAATGCGAGTGATTCGTTCAGATTATATTTTGACGGTAGCCTGGTCGGCGAATTTGCCTATGCGGACATGCCTGTTGAAGTAACCGGAATTTTGGGTGACGGCTCTCATCATGCTTATAAAATGATCGACAGCGGTAATGATAATTGCCGGGTTGCAGCTGAGTTTCCCGGCCCTGATTGCATTGGAGGCGATGAATGCAATATAACTAATGTCACGGTATTGCCCTCCAATTGTGATAATTCCGGACAGTTTTATGTTGAGCTGAACTTTGATCATATCCATGTTTCCGACTCATTCAAGGTATATGGAAATGGTTATAATTACGGTACTTTCAGCTACGGCGATCTCCCTGTGATCCTCGGTCCGTTTGACGGCAATGTCAATAATATTTATGAATTTGCCGTGAAAGATCTGCTCGATGGAGATTGCCATAATTCGACCTTTATTACTCCTCCTTATTGCCAGAACGGATTCGCAAATCCTGTGACACAACTGGCTATTTTCAATTTTGTCTGTATTGACGAAAACCGCTATTACGCCGATGTCAGCATTAACCTGGAAGGTATAGATAATATCCCGGTCAAAATATTTGAAGAAAACAAACTGATCGGAGAGTTTATGTCTTATTCCTTCCCGCGCCAGCTGACATTTGACAACGAAAATCTTCCATGGTTAAAGGCCGCTTCCTCTGATCATGCAGGCAATTTTGCCATCGCAGTATACGAGCACCCAGATTGTATACTGGGCACCTCAGCTCCGGAAGCAGCATCGATCCGGTGTTATCCCAATCCGGTTACTTCGGTATTGAACATTGACTGGCCGGAACAGTCTTATACATACAGAATAAGCAATGTAGCCGGGCAGATCGTTGCGTCAGGAAAAGGAACCGGCAAGAGTGCTGTTCCCACCGAAGTATTTCCGCCTGGTATCTATTTTGTCCAGCTTAATAGTGGAAAGATAACCGGGACAAAACATTTTATCAGGCTTTATTAACCTTTTTGATAGGTTAATTAATATGGATCCCTGCAGAAATGCAGGGGCTTTTTGTTGATCGGTGGGTGTATTGACAAGCAAAACAGATCTGTTTGTTTATGTAAATTTTTCGCTAATCGATAAACAAATCCTTCATTGCTGCAATACCGGGTACAGATTCATATTTACTGAATTCTGTTACTCCCGACTCTCTTAATATTTCTTCATCGACGACAAAATTGCCCGTAAATATCTTATTGTCTTTTTTCAAAATTATCTGAGCGGCGTCTGCCATAATTTCGGGCTTGCGTGCCATCCTGATCAACTGATCGCCTCCGGGCATATTTTCTATAGCTGCTGTGGCGATGAGTGTCGCCGGCCATAAGGCATTGACGGCAATGCCGGCATCCCTCAGTTCAGCCGCCCAACCCAATGTCAGCATGCTCATGTTGTACTTGGAGATGGTATAGGCTACGTGACCTTCGAACCATCGCGGATCCATATTCAGTGGCGGTGAAAGCGTCAGAATATGCGGATTGTCCCCTTTTCTGAGATAGGGCAGACAGGCTTGGGTTACAAGGAAGGTACCCCGAACATTGATGTCGAACATAAGGTCAAATTTCCTGGCAGGCGTGTGCTCCGTATCGGTGAGGGAGATGGCCGAAGCATTGTTGATCAGAATGTCGATGCCGTCCATCATCTCGGCAACCCGGTCGATTACCGGGCCGATGGCGGCCTCATCCCTGATATCCAGTTGCATCGGATAAGCATGCCCCCCGGCTTCGATCATCTCTTCGGCGACACTGAGGATGGTCCCTTCCAGCTTCGGATGGGGATCAACGGTCTTGGCAAGAATGGCGACATGCGCTCCCTGCTTTGCAAACTTCATGGCAAGGGCCCTGCCAATGCCGCGGGAGCCTCCGGTAATGACGATCTTTTTATGTTCCATTCCCAAATTTAATTGAATAAATCAACATGGCAGGTATTTATCCGGCCCGGCAGCATGTAAATGCCTGATAGCTGGCTCTCTGTTAATAAAACAGGTTGTGCGATGGCGATGCTTAAGGGCCTTAAAGCCGTTGCTCCAGCCGGGGTATGACGGTTTTGCTCCACTCACTGAAGTTTCCGTCGAGGATCTTTTCTCTTGCTGTATCCACTATTTCCAGGAAAAATGCCAGGTTGTGTATCGTGGCTATCTGTGCACCCAATAACTCACCTACATGGATCAGGTGGCGCAGGTAAGCCCTGGTGTGATGCCGTGAAGTAGCTGCCCGTGAACAGGGGTCAATGGGGCTGTAATCGGCTTTCCATTTTTCATTTTTGATGTTGATGATGCCATCCCATGTATAGAGCAAGCCATGGCGTGCATTGCGTGAAGGCAGCACACAGTCAAACATGTCTATGCCGAGGCCGATGCAGGTAAGGATATTGGCCGGAGTGCCTACCCCCATGAGATAGCGCGCAGAGGACTCCGGCAGGATATGGGTCACTTCCTCTGTGATCCGGTACATTTCCTCCGCCGGCTCACCCACCGATAATCCGCCGATAGCGTTGATCACGCGTTCTTTGGAGGCAATGTATTCGGCCGATTGTCGCCGCAGATCACTGTAGGTGCTTCCCTGTACGATAGGCGCAAGGGTCGGCTCATATCCGTGAGGAAAAGCTTGCCTGGAATCAAAATAGTCCAGGCAGCGGTCGAGCCAGGCATGCGTAAGGTGCATGGACCTTTGGGCATATTTATATTCACAGGGGTAGGGTGTACATTCATCGAACGCCATAATAATATCGGCGCCCAGCTGCAGCTGGACCTCAGTCGCGGATTCAGGGGTAAACAAGTGCCTGCTCCCGTCGATATGTGACTGGAAGGTAACGCCGTCCTCCCTGATCTTTCTCCGGTGCGCCAGCGAGAAAACCTGGTATCCTCCGCTGTCGGTCAGCATGGGCTTGTCCCAGCCGATAAACCGGTGTAGTCCGCCGGCGCCTGCCACGACATCCACACCTGGCCTCAGATAAAGATGATAAGTGTTGCCGAGAATGATCCTGGCTCTGATCTCTTCGCTTAGCTCCGCCTGATGCACACCCTTAACGGTGCCTACGGTACCTACCGGCATAAATACCGGAGTTATTATTTCTCCATGAGGTGTATAGACTTTGCCTGCTCTGGCACGGCTGCCCGCATCGGTATGGATCAGCTCAAACTTATTTTTTTCTGTCATATATCTCATGAATTCCTTTAAAAACAGCAGCTAAAGATCGGTAATACAGGTTACTCCTTCTGCCTGATGCTGTCGAGTTTAATGACGACACCGAGCAGGACGGTAAACCCGATCAGCGAGGATCCTCCATAGCTGACCAGCGGCAACGGAATACCGATGATGGGTACGAGGCCCATGGTCATGCCGATATTGATCAGAAAGTGAAAAAACAGGATGCCCGCGACTCCCCATATGTAGTTTCTTGAAAAATTGAGCTTTTGCCGTTCTGCGACCAGTGTCAGCCTGATGAGCAAAAACAGGTATAGCCCTATGACCGTAAATGTTCCGATGAAACCATGCTCTTCTCCTACAGTACAGAAGATAAAGTCGGTGGCCTGTTCCGGCACATAGTTGAGCTTTGTGAGCGTTCCGTTCATAAATCCCTTACCTGCCAGTCCGCCTGAGCCGATAGCCATCTTGGACTGCAGCACGTTGTACAGCGAACCTCTGGGATCACAACGTTCAGGATGCAGCCATACATTGATCCTCTCCTGCTGATGCGGCTCCAGGATGTTGAATACGAAGTTGGAGAAAAAAGATATGCCGGAGGCAATTATCAGCAGTGGCATTACAATGAAGATCATCTGCGTTCTTTTAAGCCATGCCATAACGCCGGCAAGCAGCAAAAGAAGGCCGGTCATCGCGATCAGTATCTCCTTTGCGTTACCGCTGTTGACAGCTATAAAACCCCCGATACCCAACACGCCGACGGCCATCAGGTAATAGTTCTTGTTGGGTAATTGATTGACCATGATACCAAGACCGGCTGTGAGGATAAAAAGATAGGTCAGGTCAAAGCCGAACAGCAGCGAAAGGACAAAAAGCGCTACAAAGGACAGCACGGTGACATACAGCATGGCATTGAGGCCTTCTCTGTACATCAGGATAAAAAAGGAAAAGAATACCAGCGCCGAACCTGCGTCGGGCTGAAACATGATGAGAAACGGAGGGAAAAGCACAAGGCTGATGGCGACCAGTGCTGACCTTGTTTCCGTCAGCTTCATTTTATAATCGCTCAGCAGGTTGGCCAGGGCAAGGCAGGTGCCGAATTTGGCGATCTCTGCCGGCTGAAAGGAGAAAAAGCCGATGCTGAACCAGGCTTTTTGACCATTGATCTCTTTTCCTGCAAACAAAACCAGGATAAGGAGCAGAATGCCTATACCGTAAAATCCGTATGAAAATGTCCGCCATATCTTGCTGTCGAAGGCCAGGACAAAAAAGAGCATAGAAAACGATACTCCGATCCAGATCAGCTGTCGCCCTGCATTGTAATCGATGCTGAGGAGCGATCCGGATCCATTGTTGTCATGGCTCACCGCATAGATCATCACCCAGCCGATGGAGACAAGGGCAAGATAGAGGGACAGCAGGATCCAGTCGACTCTGCCTGATTCCGGATAGCCTGGTCTTCTACTCATTGGTTGGTCTGATAAAAGCCGGTATGGCGCCTATTCAAGGACAAATTGTTTTTTTACGTTTTCTACAAGGTATATGGCTCCGCTGTATCTGGCCCTGATGGCCATCATGTCCGGATAGCTTTCCAGCTTGGTGCGGTAAGCGCCGGCCTTCATATAGTAGTAAGGGCCTTTCTGGCTCCAATCAGTTTTGAGCTTAAACTCATTCTCAAAGTTGGCCAGCTCGGTCTCCATCGCCCGGCGGTCGGAAGTGACGCCAAACTGGATGCGATATACCTGGATGGTCGTGCTATTGGCCTGGCTTCGATTGTATGCGCTTACCTTTGATAAGACGTCACTGTCCATGGTCAGCTCAATGGTTTGACCACTTGCTCCAAGTGAAAGAATGACGGCTATCAGGCAGGCAGTTATCTTCATTTTTATGGTATTAATATGGATTTAACAACAGATGTACCCAATCGGTTGGCCCCGGCTTTCATAAGGGCGATAGCCTGTTCCCGGCTACGGATGCCACCGCTTGCCTTGATCTGGGTGGATGGAGGCACCAGGCTCCTCAATAGCCTGACGTCGTCGGTTGTCACGCCATCTCCAACTGTGCCAGTGCCGGTCTTGATAAAGTTGACCTCTTTTTTGACAGCAATGTCACACACTTTTCTGATCTCTTCTTCGGTAAGCAGATTCATTTCGATGATCCATTTGACAGTAATATTGCGCATGAGAGCGAGCCGGGCCATGCTGTCGGCGTCGTTCATCGTAAATGACCAGTCACCGCTTTTAATGGCCGCGATATTGGCGACGACATCGATCTCATCGACATTGTCTTCGACCGCTTTTTTGATCGCCTCGGCCTTGACCTGTGTCACGTCATAGCCATAGGGAAAGCCTATCACTGTACAGACCTTTACGGGATAATCTTCGAGTATACGGGCAGCCTGCTGGACAAAGTAGGGTGGTATGCACACTGAAAATACATCAAACTCTATGGCATCGGCACACAACTGCTCGATGCGTTGCCTGCTGGCGTCGGGCTTGAGATACGTCAGGTCTATACACTTGTTCAATTGCTCCACTTTCATCCGTATTTTTTGGCGGGACAAAGATAATAAATTTGGATTTCGAAGATAGGGGAATGGAAGCTGGCGGGACAATTTTCCGGCCGGATACCGGTAGCAATGACCACTGGCCTCTTCATATGCTCAGCCTGGGAAATGGCCGGCAGCTTGCCGCACATGGCCGTATTTGTAAAATTATCGATAAGAATTATCTTCGTTACCCTTCAATAATATAGGTTCGTTTTACCCTGCTGCTGATCCCTGTAAATACTTCATATGGGATAGTCCCGTATATGTCAGCCAGCTCATCCGCCTTGTTGACCGGACCGAAGATGATCACTTCATCACCTTCTCTGACACCGTCGATATCCGTCACATCGACCATCGACATATCCATACACACGCTGCCTACGATAGTTGCCTTCTGTCCATGGATCATAACCTTCCACCTGCCGTTGCCGGCAGCACGTCTAAGTCCGTCGGCATAGCCAATGGAGATGGTAGCGATAGCAGAATCCCGCTCCGCCTTCCACCTGCGGTCATATCCTACCGTGCTTCCGGCAGGAATATTTTTGATCCTTGAGATCCGCGCTTTGAGGGTCATCACTGTCTGAAGGTCACTGACAAAGCCGCTCGGGTCGAATCCATACAATCCGATGCCCAGCCGTACCATCTCGAACTGGTATTGGGGAAAACGGGCTATACCGCTTGAATTGAGGATGTGTCGCATAGGCCGGATACCCAGCCCATCAGCTATTGCCGCGCTCATCCGGTCGAAGTATTCTGCCTGGTAATTGGTATAATCATCAAACAGGCTTTCTCCGCTGCCGGCCAGGTGGGAAAATATGCTTACGATCTCAATATGGTCGTTATCCCGGATCTTTTCTATCAGGGCAGGCACTTCATCCATGGTAAAGCCGAGCCGGTGCATGCCCGTATCAAGCTTGATATGGGCTCTCAGCCTCTCATCAGCGGCAGATAGGTAGGCCAGCAAGGTATCGAGCTGAGCCGGCGCATATATCTCAGGCTCCAGGTCGAATTCCGCCATACGTTCAATAAAGTCCATGCCGCTGTTCATCACCATGATGGGCAGCTTGATTCCCGCTTTCCTGAGATCGATCCCCTCGTCGATATAGGCGACTGCAAGATAATCCACTCCCTGCTGCTGGAGTATCCTTGCTACCTCCACCGAGCCCGACCCATAAGCGCTGGCCTTTATCATGACCATGAGCCTGGTGCCGTTGCCGATCTTGGATTGATAAAGCCCGAGATTGTGCTGTAGCGCTGAAAGGTTGATTTCCAGGGCTGATTCATGAGCCCTCTGTTCGAGGCGGTCGGCTATATCCTCAAAGCTGTATATCCTTGCTCCCTTTAGCAGTACAACGCTGTCCCTGACCAGTGTGATGTCGAATCCCTGCAGGAGACTGGCTGTATTATGGAAGAATTGGGTAGTAATGTCGTGATCCAGCTTAGGCCCTATGCGGCGTACGTTCTCCCCGACACCGACGAATAATTGAGGTTTGAATTCATTGACCAACTCGGTCAGCACGTCATAATCCTTCCTGGTATGGTTGTCAGAGTGTGCAAAGTCCGAGACGATAAAGACCATTTTACCTTGAGCCGCTTCTTTCCTGGCGGCCGAAAAGGCAAGCGCGATCGAGTTGATGTCAGAGTTGTAGGTATCATTGATCAGGATAGAGTTGAACATCCCCTTTTTCAGCTCCATTCGCATAGGCAGCGGCTGTAACCGGCTGATCATGTTCTCTATCACTTCGAAGCTGTAGCCGGCATAGATCAGGTAATGGATACATGTAAAGGCATTGTGCAGGTAAACGTCATCAGTGAACGGGATCCTGATTTTGTGTTCTCTGTCCTTATATCGTACGGTAACGCCCGATCTGTGCGTCTTGATCTTATGAATGCTGAAAACAACATCTGCATCACTGTCGATCGACCAGGTAAATGATCTTTTATCAGGGTACAGCTTCTTAAAAACGCTGTTGATCAGCTCCGTTTTCTGATATAAAACGATACCGGCATTTTTGAACAGGATCAGCTTTTCTTCCAGCTTGACGGCCTTGGATTCAAAGCCTTCGCTGTGTGCCGCGCCGATATATGTAAAGATGCCGATAGCAGGCTTAATGATTCGTTCAAGGCGCTCCATCTCACCTTTCCGGGAGATACCTGCTTCGAAGATGCCTAACTGGCTTTGCCTGTGCAAAGTAAAGACCGATATGGGAACGCCCAGCTGACTGTTGAAGCTTTTTGGACTTTTTGCTATATTGATCTCCTGTGAAAGCATCTGGTACAGCCATTCTTTGACGATCGTCTTTCCATTGCTTCCCGTGATGCCTATGACGGGAATGTCGAACCGGCTTCTGTGATACGCGGCAAGCTTCTGGAGGCTATCCAGCGTGTTATGGGTATGAATAAAGGACGAGCCGGGATAATTGTCTTCATTAACGGGCTGGTGTATCAGGAAGCACCTTACACCGGCATCCCAGGCTTTTTTGAGATAGTTGTGCCCGTCACGCCGTTCTCCGGCTAAAGCAACGAATAAAACTTCATGGGCGTGGTGTATCTGCCGGGTGTCGAAAGCCACTCTCCTGATGACCTGCACATCACCACTGCCGCTTATCCTGCCGTTGACGACCGAATTGATCTGGCTGACTGTGAGGTCTAACACACTGTTGATTTATTGTTCATTATCCACGTCTTTCCCTATGTCCCTCCTGTAATATTTATTTTCCATCGCGATCGCATCCGCGCCTTCCAAAGCCTTTTTGCGGGCTTGCGTCAGATTGTTATGCGTGGAATAAACAAACATCACTCTTCCTCCATTGGATATAACGGCCCCACTGTCACTTAGTTTGGTACCACCGTGGAAAATATCGCAATAGGACGGCAGGGCAGAGGTGTCGATCGGCTTTCCCCTGGAATAGTCTCCGGGATATCCGTCAGAAACAATATAGATCCCGGCGGCAAAATCAGGATCGATCTCCAGCGGCTCCACAGGTTTCCCGGTGACCAGGTTTTCCATAACCTCAACCATATCGCTTTTGATACGTGGGAATACTACTTCTGTCTCCGGGTCACCCATGCGTACGTTATATTCGATGACGAAGGGCTCTCCCCTGACTTCGATCAGTCCCAGGAAGATGAAGCCTGTATAGGGAATTCCTTCTTTTTTCAATTGAGACAGGGTCGGTTGTACGATGCGACCGACGACTTTGGACATCATCTCGTCACCGACAAACGAAACAGGACTTACAGCGCCCATGCCGCCTGTGTTGGGGCCCTTATCACCCTCAAATACTTTTTTATAGTCCTTGGCTACAGGCAATATAACATACTGGTCGCCATTGGTTGCTACAAATACGGAAAATTCAATGCCGTCCAGGAATGCCTCAACTACGATCTTATCGCCTGATGCGCCAAATTGTCCTCCGAATATTTCCTCAACAGTGCGGATCGCTTCATCGGCACTTTGTGCGATGATAACGCCCTTGCCTGCTGCGAGACCGTCGGCCTTGATGACGACAGGCAGGTCGTGTTGGCGCAGGTATTCGATGGCGTCGTTCAATTGGTCTTTCGAGAACTCCAGGTATGCAGCGGTCGGGATGCCGGCCTTCATCATAAAATCCTTGGCAAAGGCCTTGCTGCCTTCTAGGCGTGCTCCTGCTGCCTCAGGGCCGAAGACAAGGATATTCCTGAGCGCCTCATCTCCGTGTATGCGGTCTACCAATCCCTGCACCAGCGGATCTTCCGGGCCAACGACGATCATTCTTATATCATGATCCAGAACACATTGTTTTATGGCAGCAAAATCCGTTGCGGCAAACGGCAGGTTGGTCCCTGTCAGTGCAGTACCTGCATTGCCGGGAGCGATAAAGAGCCGGTTGCATTTGGGACTTTGCGCGATATGGGCCGCGATGGCATGCTCACGTCCGCCGCTGCCCAGTAAGAGTATATTATATGGAACCATTGCGATAAAAGGTCTGAAAGAAGGCAAAAATAGGAAAGGCGTTCACTAATTGCTTAAAAATGACGACGAAATATTTTCCCGGCGCAGACAGAAAATGAGATTAAATTGATAACTTGACCGAAAAATCAGCTATGAAACATCTTGTAGTATTGATCCTTTCATTATCAGCGATGATGTCCTGCACACAGCAGAAGATCTCCGAAAAAGAAAAAGAGAATCATGACCGGCCGACTCAGATCGATTCCATGATGCGTGTCATCGATGAGGAAACCTCTTATTTTTACGCGGGCAATTATGAAGGATGGAAAAACTGCTGGTTGCATGATACCATCAGCAGCCAGACCTGGAATAACGACGATGGCAGCTTCAGCTCTGCGCAGGGGTGGGCAGCGATCGACCGCCAGGGAAAAGGGTGGATCGAAAAATACTATAAAAACGGTGAGAAGGTCATTCATCCTGGCTTTTTCCGAAAAGAGATCCATTGCCGGTTTTTGTCCGATACGGCGGCCTACCTGACCTGGGTGCAGTACAACGAATATTCCGATAAGCCGGTGTTTGGTGTCAGCCGGGAAAGCCGCCTCATGATCCTCCGGGATGGCCGTTGGAAGATCGCCAATGTCAGCGCATTCTGGGATAGTAAGAACAGAATATCAAAGGATAGTATTGATAAAATCAGGCTATCCAATTAAAATATGATAATAGAATTACAGATATGGCTTTATTGAAATTTATTTATTTCATGTTGTGTTTTACCCTTGTTGGGTGTTCAATGACCTCTCTTGGAAATGCTTCTTCTGTTGAAAAAATAAAAAAGAAAGGAAACGGAATCTTATATGTAACGATGGCCAAAGATAACAGATTAAAGGATAATTATTCATACTACTCTTTTGACTTTAAGCAGGTTAATAAAGGAGTATTGTTTGGCACAAAAAGTATAGCTATGGCCGGAATGCTTTATCCATCTGCATTTAAGATAGATTCAGTCAATTATTATACAAAAGCTTATATACTTCCGGTTGGAAAGTATCATATTTTCAGATATAGATTCGGCACAAATCAGGGCTACTTGTATTATTTCACAAATATGCCTTTTGAAATTAAAGAAGATGAGGTGACCTATCTGGGGAATATGGAGCTGGTGACTTCTGAGAAAAAGTTTTTTCTGAGTAAAAAGAAGGTGAATATTGGCATTTATTACAGCTATGTCAATAAATCAGAAACAGATTCTGTATATTTTAAGCATTTATATCCTCAATTCGGTAAATATAAATTTGCTTTTAATGAATTATTATCCCAGTAATAATAAACATGGATATCTGTGTTGAGTAATTAAATACCGCCTAAATATATAAAGCATCTCTTCTACAAATCTCTCTCATGTTAGCGAGAGTTTGTAACTCGTGCCATTATATCACAAATTCCTGCCGTTGACGCGAGTTTTCAACTCCTGCTCCTACTGATACCAACCCAAACAATCAGGCTTGTAAAATCTTCAATTTTAAGGATAATACATCAATGAGTAAAGACGATTTTTTCGATATGATTGACCAATCAATTTATCAAGCAGTAAATGATGATAAAATACTGTTGACTGAAGAACTCCACAAGGAACTCTTCAGTCAATAGTTGGCTTTCTCCAAAATATCAATTATTGGTTCAAGCTTTCAAGCCACTTCTTTTATTTGCCATGTTTTACAAACTTTCCGGAAGTGAATCCACCCGCTTCATCCGTTATCAAGTACAAATACGTTCCGGGAGCAAAACCGGTTAGATTTATTGTTGCTGAAGAACCTTTCCACACTTTAGTCTTGACTTGCTTACCATTTATATCAAATAGTATGATTTGTAATGTTCTATGAGCAGGAAAGAAGTCTGTTTTAAAGGTTATTTCTGATTCAGCCGGATTGGGATAGCAGGAAATGGAGCCTTCAAAGGCAGGCGTATTAGTGACCGATAAAGTTATTTCTTTAATCTCCTCTGCCCATGGTATCTCACAACTATTCTTAGGTATATATGTAAAAAACGGATGATATGCTACGGGGCTGTTGAAAGGATAAGTAATTGAATCGGCGATCCCGGTGAGTAGTAAGCGTCCATCTTCCGAGTCGGTAAGATATCCAAGCCTTATTTTATACCCGGGGTAAGTGTAGGTCTCATGACATACGACATTAAAATTCTCGTCAAAGATCATTCTTGTAAGAAAAGAACGCAAAGTATCTTTATCACAATAACAACGACCTTGATCATAACTCAACATATAAGAATAATTGCCATCGTCTGTCTTGTACAACCCACCTTTGGGGATGTTGATATATTCGGGCCACATGAAACGATCGTAGTTAATTTCGATATTTTTAGTAATGATCGTATCCAGGTTTTTATCATAGGACCAAAATTTATTCCCTATTTTATTCCCTTCGCGATAATAATTAAAAGCCCATAAAGCAAAAAATCCGGTTGTAGAAGGCACATAAGCTATATCTTTATTACTTAAAGGAGAAAATTTTGTGTTTTTTTTGGAATCATCGATTAAATTCCATGAGTGATCGTAAATTTCGTATTTGTCGGTAGCCACAATGAAGGTCGAATCATCTAAATCTATAGGAGCTTCATAAAACTCCGGATAATATCCATTGACATCTTTTTCTCTGACATCTTTGAGTTGTTTAAAATATCCTTTTTCATCATAGAGAACTAACATAGAGACAGCTTTATTTGGACTGTATCGAAATGGGTAAAAATGACCTGTTTCCCGGCCGATAGTCTTCCATGCGCCAAATAGAAAAGTAGATAGGCGATAATCCCAATCATTCGTATATACAGGCAGCTCGGTCTGCTCCAACAAATTAAAATCTCCATCGTACAGCCGGGAGTCATAGATGTAAGCACCTAAATCATCATCGTAAGCTCGAAGGACTATGCGATAGTTATTGCCTATTTTGTACACATCTGGTGTTCCATCAGCTATCGGACCTTCATATATTTTACTTAGCAAGAGGTTTCCGATTTTATCATATTTTCTAAATTTGACTACCGCATTATACATTGGCAAGGGTCCCTTCGGAGAGTCCTCGCAAAAAAGCCCCCAGTAATAGTCATCTGTTTCATCGATATAAGGTAGGTTGAGGAAAATAGGATGGGTAAAGGCACTCGTCTTGTCTATGTAAAAAGGATATTCCTGACTATACCCAACCAGGTTCGTAAAAAATAGAAGTATGAAGGCTATAAGTAATTTATTTGAAATATTCATGGGATTTTGATTTTGTGAAATAGTTGGTTTAATGATTATTTTTTTCGTATAAGCAAAATGCAGCCGTAATTAGTCAACAACTATCAACTAATTACGGCTGGCTGCCTAATTTCTCTTAAAATGAGTTTCCTGGAGCCGGATTATCTAAGCCCCCCTTTATTTGACATACATTTGCATAAAATTTCCAATAACAATGCCTCCAATGATTCACGGGCTGAGTATAGAAATCTTCTACAGCTAAAGCCAACAATACGGGATAGCCATGATAATTCAAAGAATTAAAAAGTGCATTATATGCATTGGGTGCATAGTACTCCATATCCTCAGGAGTCACACAGGTAGCGTCAAGGAAATCTTCTAATGGGTTCTGGGTATTATGATAGTAGTAAAAAGTTTTTCTGTCACGATGCCCATCTTGGATGATGTCATCCGGATTGTCCATCAGCATAAGGTTGGTTATGTAGCCTGAAACTAAGGTGCCATTTTCAGAAATATAAGTAGCCTCACCTGGTTTGGCAGATACTATCCACTTCGGAGCCCCTATATATTGACCAGGACTCAATCCAATTATTGGGTCATGATCCAAGATCCAATCCCTTAAATAAATCGCCGCCCCCTGAACCGGATTTTGCCAGGAACAATCAAAAACTTCGCCATAGTATCTCGGACTCGGCATATTTACTGGGGGCAAAATTGGTCCTCTGACAGTCAATTTGTCATTTAGCTGATCATTTGTTGAGAACACAGACAGGATTTCTATCATTTGAGTATTGGTCAATGTGTCAAGCGGTCTGATAAAAGAACTTAGATAATAGGGTTGAGAAGGAAAGGTCGAAGCATGTCCGGCTAAGTGATCATAAACTATATTGAAGATCTGTGATGCTTCTTGAGATGTATAGTCATCGGAAGGTTTGAATATCACTTCTACAGTATCTCTGAATTGATGTTTAGTTGCTCCCAAGCCATTTATGTTTGAATGTTGAAAGCCTATAGATTCTAAAGTTAAGTAAACAATATCGTTGTAAGTATAGGTTTCGTCATTTCTCAGATTGATGTGATTGGGGTCGTAGGATTTCATAGATTTGTAGAATTCTACTAAATTTTCAATCTCGGTAATATCTGCATTGAAAGTTTTTTGATTTAACTCATCTTTGGTACAACCAAAAATCCCTAAGAATAAAGTACAAACAATCCAAGATTTTAATACAAATTTGTGTTTAGATGTTAATTTTGAATAATTTTTCATTTTTTAAATTTGTTAGATGTTATAAAATATTAATTTTCAGAGTAAAGCTAATGTATAATTAGTAAATTGAAAATATTATTGAATTAAAGTTTCAGAGGCGACTATAAGCAGCCCTTGCATCAATAGCCAAACCTTTTTGATCATCTTCCAAATCCAGATCTAAAAATGAAAAAGGAATGCTAAACAAATAATAAGCAATAATGCAGATTTAGAACCGGATTATCATGCAAATACCCTTACTATTACAGATTAGTCATCTTGATGTCTGTTGGATGGTACAAAATAGCCGAAGAACATACCAAAAACGAAAGAAACGAAATAAATCGCCCTGCATCCAGACTTCTTTGTTCTAAAATAAAGGGGTTAGGTTTTTGATGAGCTAAAAACACTTGCTGGTTATCAGTAGGTTTGTAGTTGATTTTGCCCTATTTGAAAGATTGCCTGTTTAGTAGTGAAAATTAATAATATTTATTTTTTGTTTAACAATATTTATTTTTATATTTGTATTGTTAAAATATTCATATTAAAAATGAAGCTTCCTATACATTGTCCGAGCTGTTCAGAGACCCTGAGCGTATCACAGCTAAGTTGTGCACACTGCGGCACCACTGTGACGGGAAATTACGCGCTGCCTGTGTTGCTGCGGCTTTCGGAGGAAGAACGGCAGTTTATGCTTGATTTCTTCTTATGCAGCGGTAGCCTGAAGGAGCTGGCGGTCAGGATGGGCAACAGTTATCCTACGGTTCGTAACAGGCTGGATGATATCATCGGGAAGATCGGGCAAATGAATGACGAATCGAAATAAACAACATGGTATATGAACTATAAAGCTCTCCTGGATCCTTTTGATCGCTATGCGGAAAAGACCCTGCTTATCGCCGGCTTCTCTGCGATGGTTGCAGGCTCGCTGCTGGCTTACCTGTTCAATGGGCGCTATGACGGTGTGCTGGACCTGCATTTTTTTCGCCAGGTAGAATGGATAGAACCGTTTGCAGATAACATCATTAATGCGGCTTGCCTGTTGTTGCCTCTGTTTATAGCAGGCAGGATCATCAACGGCAGGACGCGTGTGGTCGACGTGCTGACGGCTATCCTGATCGCGCGTATCCCATATTATATATTGCCTGTTTTTAATGCTAATAATTATCTCAGCAATATGACCGACAGGCTGTTGCAGCAGCTTGGTGAGAAGAGTGCTGTGCCGGGTTTGGCGGCAGCCGGCCTGGATATCAGTTTTTTGGGAGTGGCAGTGATCCTAGTTTTTGCTCTTGTTTCGATTATCGCGATGATCTGGATGATTGTCATTTTGTTCAGGGGGTTCAGAACGGCTACCAACCTGAAAACGAACGGACATAAAGTGTTATTTGCTTTGGCCATCATTGTGGCTGAAATGCTTTCCAAGATCATTATCCTGAAAATGGGCGCTGGGACAGAAATATGAGCAATATGATATATCACGAAGTGCAACGTTTTCGCCGCTGGTGGCTTTTGATCGGGGTTGTAGCGACTACGGCCGGGTGTCTTTTCATAATTATTGATTATGGGAGAGAAGAGAATTCGGCCTATATCGGGATTTTTGCCTTGATAATATCTCTTCTCCTTTTGCTGACTATGAAAATGGATACTAAAATTACTGATACGGGAGTGTATGTCAGAATGTTTCCGTTGCTGATGCGGACGAGGCATTTTGAGTGGAGCGATATAGATAAGGCATATACGCGGACGTACCAGCCACTGGAGGAGTATGGCGGCTGGGGAATCAAAGGCACCGGCAATAACAGGGCTTACAATGTAAGCGGTAAGCAAGGATTGCAACTTGAGCTTAAAGACGGCCGAAGGATCTTGATAGGGACGCAGAAACCTCAGGAGATAGATGAAGTATTGAACATAATACATAAAAACGCTTCGTTTCGGATTAGATAGTATTTGGAGTAAAGACCCAAGGACTGTACTTGTTTCCGGAAAGGCCATTGTTATCTAGTAAATTCCCTGACTTTAAGGCGTTGCAAGTCTTGTCTCTGCTCTTTTTATAAATGAGCCGGGAACGGGGAGTTTGGGACAGCAATGAAAATTGTTATTGATGTGGGCTAATGGTTGTGGAATTTAAGGACATAAGCCTGAAAGTCTATCTGATCGGGCTGATTGCCGGTTACTTTTATTTATCTGGAGAATATTAAAAATGTAAAATATGAAACGATTCTTCTTTTTCCTGCTCTTGTTGCCCTTCATTGCAAATGCGCAAAACGGTTCATTTACGGAGAGTGAGCTGGCATTAAATGAAATGCTGCCGGGAACGCTGTATCTCCCGGATTCGGACGGACCACATACGCTCGTGTTGCTCATTGCGGGTTCGGGGTCGACAGACCGCAACGGCAACCAGGCTGGACTGAAAAACAATTCGCTCAGATTTCTTGCCCAGGAGCTGGCAAAGCGTGGTATCGCCGTTTATTCATACGATAAAAGGATGTTTGCCCTGGTTTCAAAGGAGGGCTTTAATGAAAGAGATCTCACCTTCGATGATTTCATTGGGGATGTGGTATTGGCCATCAGCCGTTTTAAAAATGACAAACGTTTTAAATCCGTTATTCCGGCAGGGCACAGTGAAGGTTCATTGATAGGCATGATGGCTGCGGGGAGAGCGAAGGCCGACGGATTTATCTCCATTGCCGGTGCGGGTAATCCGATTGATGTGGTGATTGAGGAGCAGATCACGAAACAGGCGCCCGCTCTTGCAGAAGAGACGAGGAATATTTTTGCCGAACTGAAGAAGGGCGATACTGTTAAGGTGACAAATCCTTTGCTGATGTCACTGTTCAGGCCTAGTGTACAGCCTTATATGATCTCATGGCTGAAGTATGACCCACAAATAGAGATCAGGAGGCTGGACATGCCGGTTTTGATATTAAATGGTACCAGGGACTTCCAGGTAGGTGAAAAAGAAGCGGAGCTGCTGAAAGCAGCAAAGCCCGAGGCAGAGCTTGTTGTCATCGAAAATATGAATCACGTGCTGAAAGAGATCAAGACCGACGACAAAGAGAATATGGCGTCTTATACCAATCCTGATCTACCTGTCATGAAAGGGCTTGTAGATGCGATATCGGAGTTTGTGATGAAGGTTAAATAACTCTTCCGTACTGTCCGGGCGCTTATCCTTTTTTGTTTATTACTTTCAGCGCTTCTCTCTTGCTTAAGCCGGATAGCTCATGGCTATCCACAAAATCGATCACCAGTTGGGGCTTCGTCTTGCTATATTCCCGCAGCGCCCAGCCTATGGCTTTTCGGATAAAAAAATCAGTATGACCTGTATGCGGGAGGATAAGCTGCTGCAGGAAGCTCCAGTCGGTCGCGGCTTTGTATTTCAGCTGGAATAGTATGCTTGTTCTTATGAGCCACAGGTGCCCGGAGCTATTCCATCGTATGATATCCTCGCGGCTCAGCCAGCCCCTGTGAAAAGCGTCGCCGGCTGTATGGGAAGCAATAAAGTCGATCGTGTCCCACCAGGACTTATGTGTAATGACATACTCCAGCTCGGTCCTGATATTGTAAGCCGGTTTGTCGCGGTATCGGTGCAGCAGCTCCATGCCGGTGTGCTGAAATTCCCGTTCATCCTGCTGCCATAGCAGGCGGAGGAGAGAAGAGACTTCCTCTGCAGAAAAGCTGGATGCTTCTTTGATATATTCCTTCGTCAGAGCTCGTCTTGCGCCCTGCTTCAGCCCAAAAGAGCCAAACTGATTGCGGAAATAACTGCGTATATGGAAGGCATCGGCTTCATTGCGATGCTCGTACAGGGTTTCCCGCAGCGCCTGGAGCCATTCACCGGTCTTCATGGTCTATTGCTTTTTGTATTTCGGAGTATTCAAATCCGCGGGAGATGAGGTATTGCGCCAGCTCGAAGTCGGAATGTGTTTTTTTCTCCCGTCGTCTTTTTTCGAGGAGCCTGGTTATGACCTTAAGATAGTCTTCTTCGGAGATGGATTCCAGTCCTTTGCGGATACAGTAATCGGATATCTGTTTGATTTTAAGGCCCTGGAGGATCTTCCTGCGTCCCCAGTGATTGATGTTGAACTTATCGGAGACATACGCTTTGGCATAGCGTTCTTCATTAAGGAAGTTTTCTTCGATCAGAGTGGCAATGATCTCCTCCAGGTCATCGCCGTATACCTTCCATTCGATCAGCTTGCTACGTACCTCGGTGTGGCATCGCTCGCGGTAAGCGCAGTACTTTTTTGCCCGTTCCAGATCGGTTGACGTCATGGGGCAAAAATAGGAAAATTGTCTAAGTGCATTATCATGCGGTTACCCCGCGAAGCCGGCTTGATTTTGTTATATCTCCTGTGTGGTCATTCCAGGCTGGAACTATGTAGCTCTTGCAATAAACTCGTTTTGCCCTTTAAGATATGGCTTTCTCAGCCTGGTAAGACCGGATTGTATTAGAATTGAGATAAAACTGGTTGTTTTGAAATAGTACGATGAGGACTATTGTTGCAATGATTTATGGCTTAGTCGGATATCAGGTCAATATTTCCTTGCCTGTTTATTTTGATCTCCTCATATAGTTTTTGCAACGTTAGCACACCTATGACCTGGCAGGGACTTGAATCCTCAATTTTACGGGATTTAACTATATAATATAAAATTGTATTATTGAGTATAAATTTTTCGTTTGAATATAATTGTTCCAATATTAAACCGCCATCGGTCGAATATTCATAGGATAGATAATTGTCTATCATATGTGATCTATTTATATTGAATTGCACTGTGGGCAAATAAAAAACTATCTTTTTTAACAAGCTGTCCTTTGAGAAATAGATCTCCCCTTTAGAGTAAGATGTTAAGGTCGCTTTATACCTGAATGAGAACACCAGATCTTCATCCCGGCCGGCGACTATATTAATTACGGCCTTGCCCGACATGACGGATTGAAGAAAGGGATGTTTTCTTCTCATCGGATCTGCATTAAATAAGATTTTGGTCCTGTTTCCCAGGATATGGGGATAGATAGGATTTAAATGGAATAGCCCCGACGTATCGTAATTGACCTGGCAATAAAATATTTTTTCCCATTTGTTAGAGTTATATTTTGTTTTTAGCTTCTGTATTTGCCCTGACAGATATTCTTTTCTTTTCAGGTCTTTGTCCAATATCTCATACTCCAGGTCATATTTAATATTATATTCTTCTTTTGATGCTTTCTTATCCCGGTCTATATTGTAAGAGATCAGGAATTTCAGGTATTCTTCCGGTTTTTGATACCTGCTTTTGATCACTATTTCGGGAAGGACATTGTTTTTGACATTTATTTGTATGTGCTTATTTGCTCCCAGCTTAACAATAGTATCAAAATTGCCTATTTTATATAATCTGATCTCCGTTCCAAAATAATTGTCTGGTATGCTTAATTCTGCAGAATTATTTATACTTGTAATATAGTCGGACGTGTTTGGATTTAGAACCAAAATATCGTTGATAGCGGCATTGTGATAATCTGTGATCTTATAGATTAAATTGCTGTTTTGGGCATACAGGGCTAGTGGGGCTAAAACGGAGTATGATACCAGAATATTTATGATCCTGTATTTTATGGAACCGTTTTTTAATTTTTCGTGCGACATTGCCTGATCTTTTATCGGTATAAACATGCGCCTGATCTAAATTTATTAGGTACGGAAGCTATTGGGATATAAAATTGTTTCCTGATTTTAATGTAGTGTTATTAAAGCAAAAGCCAGGTGCGTTAGGGATTACCATAGATCGACCTGGCTCTGGATTCAAAAAATGATTTTGTTTTTTCAGCTACTTGTTTTTCATACTATATATAGCAATATTTCAATGTGGCATTTCTTATTCGAACCGGAAGCTAATTTTTATTTATTTCTTTTTGCTGCCGCTCGAATTCTTCTCTTGTCAGAAACTGAAGCGAGACGCTGTTGACACAATGCCGGGTGTCCTTCAGTGTGAGCCTTTCACCTTCAAATACATGTCCGAGGTGGGCCTTGCAGTTGGCGCATATGATCTCTGTCCGGTGGCCGTCGGCATCAGGGACCCTTTCTACGGCGCCGGGGATCTCATCGTCAAAAGAAGGCCAGCCGCAATCCGACTTGAACTTGTCCTTGCTGTCATATAAAGGCGCGTTACAACGGCGGCATTCATATACGCCGTCCCCGGTAAATTTGTAGTATTTCCCGGTTCCGGGGTATTCAGTGCCCTTGTGTACGATGATACGTTCTTCTGCAGGTGTAAGCTCATTCCATTGTTTCTTTTCCATGAGTGTGGTTTTTTGACTGGACTTTAGTTGCGATTCAAATTTTTTTCTGAATTTTTCGACCTTGGGCGTAATGATAAACCGGCAATAAGATTCGCCGCTGTTATTGTTATAGTAATTCTGGTGGTAATTCTCTGCCTGTGAGTAGTTTTTGACCGGGAGGATCTCCGTGGTGATATTATCGCCCCAGATCTCTTTTGCGGTTGTGTTCAGGGAAGCCTCGGCGATATTTTTCTGCTCCTGGGTATAATAGTAGATGCCGCTTCTGTATTGCGGCCCCACATCATTGCCCTGGCGATTGAGTGTCGTTGGATCGTGTATCGTCCAGAATACGTTGAGAATGTCGTTGAGCCTGACTGCTGTCGTGTCATAGGTCAGCTTTACGACCTCGGCATGACCGGTAAGGCCTGTGCATACCTGGTTATAGGTAGGGTTTTTTATATCACCGTTGGAATACCCTGATTCTACTCTGATCACGCCATACAAATCCTGATATACCGCCTCAAGACACCAGAAGCAGCCGCCGGCCAGAATTATTTCCTGCTGGTTGGCAGGGAGTGATTCGACAACATTTTTGGACGAATCCCGCTGCAGTTCATTAGGGTTGCTATCTTTACCACTGCAAAATGTCGTGAAAGAAGCCAGGATGAAAACCAGGTATTTCATTTTGATTTTTCGTTTAAAACATTTGAGCATTCAATTAGTTGAAGCCGAATCACAGGTAATTAAACGCTTTTAAACCCTGTAATGTCCACTATCCGATCATTATATAAGTTCAGCCGGAATGAAGGCTCCTGTCCCGGTGATCTTACCTACGACGTCATACTTAATCCTGATCATGACGTATTTAAGGGGCATTTTCCCCACCAGCCTGTCCTGCCGGGCGTGATGATACTCCGGCTCATTGTGTCATGCGCCGGAGATGCCGCGGAAAGACAGCTCAGGATGAAGAAGACAAGCCAGTGCAAATTTCTCAATTTTGTCGATCCGGTCGTGCATCATGACCTGCAGCTTCAGCTTTCAATCTACGAAGTTAATGAAGGATGGGATGTTAAAGCTGTGTTAAAGAACAAAGAGATGATCTTTACCAGGGCATCTTTAATTCTTTTTACCTAAAAAACGGATCATGCCGTCGCTTGACCAGATATGCCGTGAAGTCATTCGCAACAGGAAGATATGTATCCTCATTCCGACCTATAACAATGCGGGCACGCTGGCAGACGTCCTGAACGGCTGTCTTTATTATACGGACCATATTATCGTGGTCAACGACGGGAGCACGGACCCGACGCCTGAGATCCTGCGCGGGTATGACCGTATAACGGTGGTCGACCAGGCTACCAACCAGGGCAAGGGAATGGCGATCAAAAAAGGCTTTGAGACAGCTCTTCAACTGGGTTATGAATATGCAGTGACTATCGACTCTGATGGTCAGCATCTTCCTTCCGATCTTCCTTACCTGATCGACTTCCACAGATCCCACCCGGATGCTGTGATCATCGGCTCCCGTAATATGGACAGGCCGGGTATACCCGGGAAGAGCTCTTTCGGAAACAGGTTTTCCAATTTCTGGTTCAGGTTTGATACCGGCATTGATCTGCCTGATACCCAGTCGGGCTACAGGATATATCCGCTGCACAGGATCAGGACACTTCGGCTGATCACCTGGAAGTTTGAATTTGAAGTGGAGATCCTTGTCAAAGCAGCATGGCGCGGTATTCCGATCCTGCCTATCCCGGTCCGGGTCTATTATCCCCCCGGCGATATCAGGGTGAGCCACTTCAGGCCTTTCAGGGACTTTACAAGGATCAGCATCCTGAATACCGTGTTATTTTTGCAGGCAGTATTTTTTTACATACCCCTCAGATGGTGGCGCAATCTGTCGGATGTGGGCTTTCGTAAGAGCCTGAAGCTCGCTCTCCATGATCCGCGTGAATCGGTAGCGAGGCGTTCGGCTGCTATCGGATTTGGTGTCTTTATGGGCATCTTCCCGGTGTGGGGATACCAACTCATCATCGGGCTCGGAATCTGTCACTATCTCAGGCTCAACAAAGCGCTTTTTACAGTAGCATCGCATATCAGTATTCCGCCGATGATCCCTTTCATTCTCTATTTCAGCTACCTGATCGGGGGGAAATTTGTAGAGGGCACGCAGGACTTTGACCTGTCCAACCCCGACCTGAGAATTGAATCTCTTGCAAATAACTTTTTCCAGTATTTGGTTGGCGCTGTAATACTTTCGATATTTGCAGGCATTTTAGCCTTTTATGTGAGTATCCTGCTTTATAAACTATTCGCCACCTCTGGCAAAAACCGTTAACAGACAGCATGGGCCGACCGTTTCTCTTTATCTTCCATTTCTTTCGACGCTTCCCGGTTGCGTTCTATATATTTTTGGCCGGGATCATCGTTTATTGTGTTTTAGGACTGTCCCGGCTTACCTGGAACAATGACATTTTTTCCATTTTCCCTCAGCATACTTCCTCCAGAAACTATAAAGCGCAGGTTTCCAATCTTCGTTCCAACAACAACATGATGGTTCTGCTCCATTCGGAAAACCCGAGTGATACGTCGCTCCAGGTTTTACTGGAAAATGCGGAATGGTGGGAGCACCGGCTGCAATCGTCAGCATACCTGTCTTCGAATATCCGGGACACCAGGATCAGAATGACAGACAGCCTTCAAAGGGTGCTTTATGACAGTGTTTTTTATAGCTTGCCCCTGCTCCTGACACCGGCAGACCTGGACAGTCTGAAAATGAAGCTGGAAGAAGAGCGCCTGGCCGGGATACTGGCTAATAATGCCCGCATCAATAACAGCTTTACCGGTTATGCGTTGCGGTATTTTAACCAGATGGATCCGTTGCATCTGGCGCCAATAGTACTGGGGAAGCTCTCCTCTTTCAGGACGGTTCCGAGCCTTACGCAGGCCAACGGGTTCCAGATATCAAAAGATGAGCGGAATCTTTTGTTTGACTTTACGGCTGTATTTGAAGATAACGAAGACCCGAGATATGAAGCGCTGATCGATACGCTTACTGACATGCGTTATGAAGGGCAGCGGCTTTTTCCGGGCGTCAAGACCTATCTCATCGGGGCGCCGATCGCTTCGGAGATCAATAAGGACAGATCCTTTGCCGATGGCAACCTGACGGGGATCGTGTCGATCTTTCTTACTACGGGTTTGCTGTACTACTTCTACAGGCGCAAGCGCCTGGCGCTCATAGCGCTTCTGCCTTCTGTCATCGGTTATTCCGCTGCGCTGGCTACCTTTGGACACCTTGGCATACCGATCGTAGCTATGGCAATGTCCTCGGCCACGATCATTCTGGCGATGGGCATCAACTATTCCATCCACCTTGTCAACGCCCGTATTCATCATAATTCGATCGAAGAGGCCATCAATGAGATCAGCCCGCCTCTCCTGATCGGAAACATAACGACCATCGCCGCCTTTGCCCTGTTGGTGATGTCGGACAGTCTTTTGTTACAGCAATTCAGCTACCTGGCTGTGATCAGTCTTGCCGCCGGTGTGCTGACCACGTTGATCATCCTGCCTCAATGGCTTCATGGAGAAAAAACCCGGGAACGTGAGGTTGCCCTGCCGTGGTTCGAAAAGCTGACCTCCTATGATTTTCATAAGAACAAATGGATGATCGGCATCATAATCATCGGAACGATCGCCATGATCTATCCGTCCTCCAGGATCGAGTTTCAGGGAGATCTTTCCCGGCTCAACTATATATCAAAAGAAGACAAGCCCGGCTTTGATATCATTGAAAATGACCTTGGATTTGACCTTTCGAGGACTTCACTTCAGGTTAAGGCGCCCGATTTGGATTCTGCTCTTGCCCTCTATGGATATGCAAGGCAAGAGCTGCTGAAAAAGGATACGGCCGCTCTTATACCCGATATTACGGCTATTCAGCCGCCGGCAAGTGAGCAGTATGACAATGCGGATGCCTGGCGTGGCTTTTGGTCAGATTCCCTGATCAGGGCCAATCATCAGCTGGCCGGTGACTTATACGGTGGAGCGGATCTTTCCCGTTTTCTCAACAGGGTCAGAACTTTGGACACACTTGCCATCCCTGAACGGCTGACAGGTGAATTTAAACAATCCGTCATTCACCGGTTTATCAAAAACGATGCGGCTGGTAATATTCTCATCAATGCCCCTGTTATCGGTAATTTTGACCTGAAAGATCAGGATCCGGACGCTCCTTATCAGCTGTTCAACAGGCAGCATTTTGCCAACCAGACAGCCGGCCTGCTACAGGCTGATTTTAACAATATACTTTTCTATAGCGCGTTGATTGTCTTCCTGCTGTTGTTCCTGGTGTATGGCCGCCTTGAGCTTACGTTGCTATCATTTATACCGATGGCCATCAGCTGGGTATGGATCCTTGGTATTGCCCATCTATGTGGCATCCAGATCCATATTGTCAACCTTATATTGTGCACCTTTATTTTCGGTCTGTGTGATGATTATTCCATATTTATGATCGATGGACTGACCAAGGAATACAGTACGGGCAGAAAGGTCATCAACAATGACAAAAAGGTTATTGTCATCTCTGTTCTGGTGACGATGATCGGACTTGCTGCCATGCTCCTGGGCAAGCATCCCGCTTTCCATTCTTTTGCGATCCTGGCCCTGATCGGCCTTTCGGTTGTGATGGTATTATCGCTGACGCTGCAGCCTGCCCTGTACCATTTTTTCGTGACGTCACGCACCGGAAAAGGGAATGCGCCCGTTACGATACTCAGCTTTGTAGTTACCGTAGTCACCTTTACCTCTTTTATCCTCCTGGGGCTTATTTTGAGCGTGGTCGGCCTCCTCCTGAAATGGACGGGACTGATGCGTATCGGCTTTATAAGATATCTTTTTCACGTCATGGTCCAGATGTCATGCCGGTTTGTCCTCTGGATCACGCCTACCTGTCACTTCAGAAAGGAAAATATGAATCTGGTCGATTGGAAAAAACCGGGCATCATTGTGGCCAATCACCAGTCCCATATCGACCTGCTACTGCTCATCGGCCTGCATCCACGGCTGGTTGTGCTGACCAATGAATGGGTATATAACAATATGGTATATGGCGGCCTGGTCAGGGCGGCCGGCTATCTGCCGGGCTTTATGGGGACGGAGTCGATAAGGGATAAGGCTGCTACGGTCATTGAAGCAGGCTATTCTATCCTCGTATTTCCGGAAGGCAGCCGTTCCGAAGACGGTGAGATAAAACGTTTTCACAAAGGGGCATTCTTGCTCGCCGAACAGCTGGGAGTGCCGATATATCCGCTGTTGATCCATGGCCTGCACCTTGGCCTGACCAAAGGCGATCAGCACATCAAGACCTGCCAGGGAACCCTGCATGCCCTGCCTCCGGTCGACGGGCGTGACTCTTCCTGGGGAGAGGATTATTCGATCCGCGGTAAAAACATCAACCGCATGATGCGGGAGGAGTATGAAAAGCTGAAGATTCGCCTCGAAACACCTGAATACAACTTCGACACGCTCCGGAAAAACTATCTCTTCAAAGGCCCGATCATCTATTGGTACGCCAAGATCAAGTCCATCAACGAAAATCTCTATACTCAGCTCCACCAGATGATCCCGCGGGATGCCTCCGTCCTGGACCTCGGATGCGGATATGGTATGATGGACCTCATGCTGGCGCTTAGCAGCAAAGAAAGAAAAATTACGGGCGTCGATTATGATGAGGACAAGATACTGATCGCAAGACATAATTATTCGGTACCTGCGTGCGATCTCAATTTTGTACAGCAGGACATCCTGGATTATGAGATCAGGCCGACCGATGTGTTCGTGCTTTACGACTGTCTTCATTATCTCAATGAGCATGACCAGGCAACGATATTGGAACGCTGTGCCCGTAATCTCAATACGGGTGGCCTGATCATCGTTCGTGAAGGCGTGGAGTCCTCAGGATCGACCAAACACTCCAATACAAAGTTTTCTGAATGGTTGTCAACCAGGGTATTCGGCTTTAATAAGGTGGATCATGATCTGAGATATATCAATGAGACACTCTTATATGACCTGTCGGAACGATTCGGTTTTACTGTCGAAAAAAGAGAAGATTCCAGTATCTCTTCCAATACACTTTTTGTGATCAGAAATTAAATGCCATTTTGCCTGATGGTGACACATCCACATCCATTCCCTGCCGAAAGCTATGATTATGCTGTCATAGGAAGTGGGATCTCCGGACTGATATGCGCTGCTTATCTCGCAAAAAAAGGCCGATCGGTTGCCGTCCTGGAGCAAAATCACCAGATAGGAGGCTGTCTGCAGGTTTTCTCAAGGGATAGGAAAATATTCGATACGGGTGTGCATTATATTGGCGGGCTGGGTGACGGCCAGTCGCTGAAGCGGCTCTTTGACTTTATCGGTATCGGCGAAAGCCTGAAATATCACCGGCTCGATCCCAACCATTTTGACAGGATCGTATTGAAGGAGAGCGGCAGGATCGTGGACCTGGCGCAGGGTTGGGACCGTTTTGCCGGATCCCTGGGAGAACAATTCCCAGAGCAGAAAGGCGCGATAACAGCTTTCTGTGAAAAAATGAAAGATACGGTAGCCAGATTCAGCCCTTATCATCTGAATCCCCTGAAGCCCGGCAGACTTACCACCGTCGATCTTTCCGAGGGAGCGTGGCAGGTGATCACATCTTTTTTTTCAGACGCGGAGCTGATCGCGGCGCTTGGAGGAAGCTCCATCCTGTATGCGGGAAACAGATCAAAAACACCTTTTTATGTCTATGCCCTGATCCTGAACAGCTATATCGAAGGCGCGTTCAGAATGATCCACGGTGGCTCCCAGATCGCCAAACATCTATCCAGGATCATCCATGACCATGATGGCGTGATACACAAGTATTCGAAAGTGGAAGCCATCGAAATAAAGGATGAAAAAGCCGTCCGCTTGCGTTGCGAAAAAGAACGCTATATCGAAGCTGCACAATTTATTTCCTGTATTCACCCTTCGGAATTAGTAAGACTATTACCCGGAGAAAGCCTGCGCAGCACTTACCGTGAGCGTGTAAGCCGGCTGCCTAATATGCCCGCATTGATCTCTGTATATTTTACTATCAGGGAAAATACATTACCCTATTTTAATTATAATTATTATGTAATTAAAAACTACCGTGATGCATGGGAGATCAATGCTGCATTTGACGGGGAGTGGCCACGCAATCTTATGGTGAGCACCGGTTGTGAGGAGGAAGACCAGCAGTGGTGCAATACGGTCAATGTCCTTGCTTATTGTGATTATCAGCAGTTTTCAGAATGGGAGGATAGCTTTAATACGACCGCTGTTCCGGGTTGGCGCGGTGATAGATACGAACAGCTGAAAAATAAATTTATTGAAAAAATAAAATCAGAGCTGGAAGATCTGTTTCCGGGTTTTCCGGATATGGTCGTTGCTTCTTATTGCTCCACACCGCTTACGTACAGGGATTTTCTCAGCGCACCGCAGGGAACGCCATATGGGGTGGAAAAAGATTTTAATGATCCGTTATTTACTTTTGTCTCACCAAAATTAAAGATCCCGAATATCTTCCTTACCGGACAAAGCACCGATCTGCACGGCGTATACGGAGCATCTGTTTCCGCCCTGCTGACCTTATCGCATATCGATGACGGAAAGCTTGTTTTTGACGAGATCCAACAATATATAAAACATTCCCGGCCATGATCAGAAAGGTGATAAAATGGACTTTCCGGGTTATCCTGGCTCTATTTTTATTAATTGTGGTGTTCATCATAACAGGTATCATTTATATCAGAAATATCGCTGTAGAAAAACCGTCCTTTGCGTCAGAATTAAAAGAAGCCAGGCTGAAATATGACCAGGTCAATGATTCGCTAAGGATCATAGGACCGAATTACCTGGCCAGGATCGATTCGGGGATGTACCAGATGTATGTGGAGGGTGCACCGTTCCACCGCGGTCAGGTCATGGGCGCTCTTACCGCCGACCTGCATGAATGGCAGGAAGAGGCCTTTATCAGGCAGATCAATAAGATGGTCCCCGACCGGTTCTACCTGCGTTTTCTGAAATATTTCGTGACCTATTTCAACCGGCATATACAGGACCACATCCCGAGGGAGAACCTGGAAGAGATATACGGAGAATCACTGTATATGAACAGCACGTACGACGATCTGATAGGGACGCCGTATATGCGCATACTCAATTATCACGCAGCCCACGATATCGGCCATGCCCTGCAGGACAAAAACTTTGTAGCAGGCTGTACTTCGTTTGCAGCGTGGGGGGAACACAGTGAGGATGGGGAGCTTGTGGTAGGGAGGAATTTTGACTTTTATGTAGGAGATGATTTTGCTAAAAATAAAATTGTTGCGTTTATCAGGCCGGACCGGGGTATCCCGTTTGGCATGGTTACCTGGCCAGGTATGACCGGCGTCGTAAGCGGGATGAACATGCAGCAGGTGACGGTCACCATCAATGCGGCTAAGTCGGCCTATCCGACGGAGGCCAGGACGCCGATCTCGATCGTAGCCCGTCATATCCTTCAGTATGCTTCTGACATTGATGAAGCGATCGCAATTGCGAAGAAATTTGAATTATTTGTTTCCGAGGCTATCCTGGTTTCGAGCGGAAAAGAAAACAGGGCGGTGATCATTGAAAAATCACCGGAAAAAATGGATATATTCAGGCCTGATTCTTCCCTGCTGTTTTGCTCCAACCATTTTCAATCCGCTGCATTTGCCGGTGATATCAATAATAATGATTTCAAACGGACCAGCAGTACGGAATACCGTTACCGCCGGCTGCAGGAGCTGACCTCTGGCATTAAGATCAATGAATTAAATACGGCGAATATTCTGCGTAATCCTTATGGCATGAATGACCTGCCCATCGGGTGGGGGAATGAAGACGCCCTCAACCAGCTCATCGCGCATCATTCGGTTATTTTCCGGCCCGCACAATATGAGATGTGGGTTTCGACCCGGCCTTTCCAATTAGGCAGAATGATCCGCTTCAACCTGAAAGAGATTTTTGAAAAGAGGGAACGCGGCCTGAAGCCGGATGCCGATATCATGGCCGATGAGATCCTGATCCGCAAAGCTGTATTACCTTACAGGAAATTCAGGAAGTTAACGGAGGAAATAAGAGCGCAGAAAAATACCGTAGACGGGAAAAAGATCGACAGCCTGATCGCTCTCAATCCCCAATATTATTACGGTTACGAGGTCGCCGGAGATTATTTCTTTGACAGGGATTCCTTTCAAAAAGCGCGGTATTATTATTCCAAAGCCTTAACTTTAAAAATTCCCAATAAAAAGGACAGCCTGGCTATTGCCTCCAGGCTGAACGGCGGAAAATAAAGACACCAAAGAGATCTGATATGAATAATAATTTTGATGATATAAACAAAGCGGCTTATTTTGATAATTTAAGCGGTGCTGAATTGATCAGCTTCCAGGTTAATTCCGTCAAAAATACACTGATGTATGCCGGCCGGTGCGCTCCCTATTATTCCGCATTATTTTCCAGGATCGGTTTTCTGCCGGAGCAATTTTCATCTCTTGAAGATCTAAGGAAAATTCCGTTTACAACGAAGTCCGATCTACAGGCATTTAATGACGATTTTTTAAATGTGCCGATCGGTCGTATTGCGGAGTACGTAACCACTTCGGGAACACTGGGCCGTCCGGTCCGGTTCTTGCTGACCGATAATGATCTCCGTCGCCTGGCGTATAATGAAGCACGGGGCCTGGCTATTGCCGGGGTCGGGAAGGGAGACGTTATCCAGATCACCACGACGCTCGATCGCCGGTTTATGGCGGGACTGGCTTATTACCTGGGAAGCAGGCTGCTGGAGGCCGCTACCATCCGGGTGGGAGTAGGGGCTCCGCAGCTGCAGTGGGAAACGATCATGGACATGTCTCCAACCGTGCTTATCGGGGTTCCGAGCTTTATCGTCAAGCTGATTGAGTTTGCCCTACATCATAATATTCCGATCGGAGAAACCTCGGTCCGGAAGATCATATGCATTGGAGAGCCGGTCCGGGAGCTAACCCTCGAGTGGAATAAGGTCGGCCAGTATATCCGCAGCCACTGGGAGGTGGAACTGTTTTCAACGTATGCATCGACCGAGATGGCCACTGCATTTACGGAATGCGCTCATGGGCTTGGCGGACACCAGCTCAACGAGCTGATCTTTACGGAGGTCGTCGATGAAGAAGGCGATCCTGTCGCCGACGGAGAGGTAGGCGAGCTGGTGGTCACGACACTTCAGGTCGAGGCCATGCCTTTGATCCGTTTTCGTACCGGCGATATGGTCATCAGGTACAACGCACCTTGCCCTTGCGGGCGTCATGCCCCCCGCCTGAGCCCCATCGTGGGCAGGAAGGGGCAGCTGATCAAATACAAGGGGACTTCCGTCTATCCTTCGGCTTTGCAGAATATACTGGACCACCTGCCTGAGGTCGAAACCTATGTCATCGAGGCGGTGCTCAATGATTTTGGAGAGGACCAGCTCAATGTCCTGCTTGCCATACGCGCGGAGAAAGAATCTGTATTGCGGCATCTCAGGGAGCTGTGCCAGGCGCACATACGCGTTACGCCGGAGTTTCATCTACGCGAAGTTCAGTTTATCAATCACCTCAGGAACAGGCCTGAGATGAGGAAGCCCGTCGTGTTTATTGATAACAGGATGAAATAAGGGGGGCTTTAATCGGGATCGTTAGCTCTGTCTGCTAAAATTATATTCTGGTTTATTTTTATTTTTTAACTTTACTAAGCAGGATCGATCCTGTATCGTCCTTGTTCTCAATAAGTAAGGGGCAACGTTTTCATTTTTTAAATACTTTTACGGTATTGGATTCCGGCGACAAATATCTGATCGAAGCGCTCAAAAGCCAGGATCCGGGAAAAAGAGACCGGGCTATATATCATTTCTATAGCGATCACGATTTAAAAGCCTTTGTCACAGGATATATTAAGAATCATAACGGATCGGAAGAGGATGCGGACGATGCATTCCAGGAAGCTATTATTCTCCTGGACAGGAATGTGAGGAACGGCTCATTCCGGGGTGACAGCTCTCTTAAAACCTATTTTTTTGCGATTGTCAAATGGTATTGGCTTGCGGTTCAACGAAAGAAGCGCATTACAGTCGGGCCGCTTCAGCCTGATGACATTGACATTGGGGTAGAAAGTGTTGAAGACGATCTGATCTACCTCGAAAAAAAAGAATTCCTGGACCGTGCTGTCGCTTCAGTCGGGCTGCGGTGCCGGGAACTGCTGGGCTACTATAAGCTGGATTATAGTATGAAGGAGATTGCTTCCCTGATGGGATTTTCAAGTCCTGCCATGGCTAAAAAGCAGGCTTATCGATGCCGGGAGAAACTGAGAGAATTCCTTTCAGGTCACAGCGAATATCTGCAACTATTTTCTAATCATTGAACCATGGCGGAAGAAAGATACCAGCATCAAAGGATTGAAGACTATATTCAAGGGATATTGTCACCGGATGAACGCCGGCGTTTTGAATCGGATCTTAAAAACGATGCACAACTGCAGGAGAATTACCGGCTTCAGCTTATGGAGCATGAAGCTATGGATCATATGATCGGGTTAGACCTGAAAGACAGGTTTTCCCGGTGGAAAGATGATCCGCCTGTGGATCCTGGTCCGGCATTGCCTTCCCCTGCCGGGCCCGGGCGGGGAAGGCTCATACTCTTAGCCGCCTTGGCCATTTTGGCTCTTTTAGCGCTGATGCTGTATTATACCAGTAAGGAGGCCGGTAAAGCCGGCGGCCCGGATCATAATCCCGGAATACCTGATACGGCTGTGTGGAAGAACCGGGAGATCAATAGCAGGGATACATTTTCGACGGGGCAGGATGAGCCGAAGATAGAGGATCCTCCGGGACGCAATATACGGGAAAACATCAGCCGGGATATGCAGAAGCAGGATCCGGAGGACAGCGATGACAGGTATGATGTGGCGTATGCCAGGATTGCCAATGATTTTTATCAGGAGCCAGAGGATCTGTATGCCGGCCTGAGATCCCAAAAGGACGGACCGCAGGATAACTTCGGCAAAGCCGTCGGGCTTTTTCGCACCGGGAAATACAGGGAGTCGCTCACGCTATTGGAAGGCATTCCCGGTCAGCCTAACAGTAATGTCCAATATCTGAAAGGGCATAACTTCTTCCGGCTCGGACGATATGATGAGGCTGCTGCCGTATGGGCACCGTTGGCTAAAGATCCTATGCTGCCTGTATATGAAGACGCACGCTGGAATCTTTTTCTGGGCTATACGGCTATGCTGCCGGGATCAAAGGGGCGGTGGGAGTTATTAAGAATGGCTCTCTCGAAAGACCAAAATTTTAATTATAAAATACAGTTGGTTGATATTTTAGCAAAACTTAAATAATTAAGTCACATTATGATGAAAATGTATTTTGTATTTTTAATACTTTTATTTAATGCTGCAATCCTTTTTTCACAAGAACTATCTTGGTTTGATTCTATAAAGATTGATTTGCCGCAAACCATTCATATGGATACAGGGTATGCCAATAGGTTATACTTCCAATCTGAAGAATTAAGACTTAAGAATAATTACATATCAACTTATCAGAAGGCAGATACGGCAAGACAGGTGTATATTAACTATTTTGGGATATATAACAAACAAGTAGCCTTATGTATTTCACAAATGGGTATGGCATTATATTTCGAAGATAAATATGAAGATTCTAACTTCCTGCTATTTAAAGCCTTGCACATTTTTAAAAATATTGGTCAGGAACAAACAAGAATCTGTTCTGTACTATATTCCTACCTGGGATTAAATTATATGAAATTGTCCAAGTTTGACCTGGCGATCGCATGCCAGAAAAAAAACTTGGAAATAAGGCTAAATATATATGGTGACGGAGATTTTAATTTAGCTAATACATACCACCAGATAGGTAATACCTATATGAGGAAGGGAGACTATAATCAGGCACTAACATACCATCACTTGGCGCTTTCAATAAGAGAACGATATAAAAAAGGCAAAGCCGCTTCCTATGAAAGTTTAGGAACTATACACAGATTAATGGGGGATTATAAGTCAGCAATTGATTACAATAAAAAAGCATTGAATATAGCACTAAAATTAGTGAAAGAGGACGATCCGGCAATTGCTATGATTTATAACAATTTGGCAAATTGCTTTCGGGCAACAGGGGAATTGGATAAGGCAATTGAATACCATTTAAAATGTATAAAAATTCGTAAGCTGATATTGCCTGATGACCATCCAGATTTAGCTCTTTCTTATTCAAATTTGGGCAATTGTTATAGGGAAAAAGGTGCTTACAACAAAGCTATCGGATTTCATAATCTCGGACTGCTAACCTATTTAAAAAGGTTTGATCATAACAGCCTTAATGTAGCTGATGCGTATTTAAATCTTTCTGCTGTTTATGGCGATATCAGCGATTTGGATAGAGCTTTTGAGTTTATGAAAAGATCAAATGAAATAAAAATAAACATATTAGGAGAAAATAACATTAAGTTAGCCCCAAATTATAACAATCTTGGACTTCATTATGCTAAACAGAATAACTTTGAAAAATCATTAGAATACTATCTTAAATCTGATAATTTATACAAGAACGAGAAGGTTTATAAAGATTTAGCTCAAGTTTATTATGATATTGGTATTCTTTATTTCAAAAATAAAAATATAAATGAGGCTTTGTCATATTTTCATAAGTCATTATATTTTGACCAGAAATATAGTAGAGCAACGCATCCGTCAATTATCAAAACTTTAGACAAGCTTATTTCAGCATATATTATTACCCAAGAAATAGACTCGGCACAATTTTATGTGGACATTGCAATTGATGCTATCAGACAACAAATTATTGCAGATGTTGATTTTGAAGCAAAATTTATCTATCAGGCACGAAATCGTTCTATTTTTGAGAAAGCAATAGTCTTATCCTTGATTCAGTCTGAGGAGAGAAAAGATAAACGTCTTCTGAGAAACATTTTCAAATATTCAGGCATGTCGAGGTCTACCCTGCTGCAATTGCAGATCAAACAAAATGATGCTCTTGGCTTTTCTGGTATTCCCGACAGCTTGCTCGAAAAAGAGCAAAATATCAGAATCGGAATTAATTACCGCGAAAAACAAAGATTGGATCTAATAGAATCAGGAAAAATGGAAACAGACAGTTCTGTGCTTTCAAAAAGTGCTGAAATATTCGATCTTAAAAGAGAGCAGGAAGACCTTTTATCCAATTTTGAAAAAAACTATCCTGATTATTACCGGCTCAAATACGATCTTACTACCGTCAGCCTCGAAGAGACACAGCAAAAGCTGTTGCTGCCCGGGCAGTGTCTACTTCAATATTTTGTCGGTGACAGCAGCATCTTCCCAATGGTGATAACAAAAGACACTTTTGCGGTACTTAAAATTAAAAAAGATTTTGCGCTGGATAGCCTTGTCTCTGCATTGCAGGGAGGCTTGTATGGGTATTATAGCGTGTCCAAAGATATGCAGACCGATGATCTCTACAAGTCTTCAATAAAGTCGTATATCAGCTCCTCAACGGAATTGTACAGGAGGCTGGTACAACCGGTCGGCCACCTGCTCACACGCGACGTTATCATAGCGCCCGACGGCGTGCTGGGCTATATACCTTTTGAAGCATTGCTCGATAAGCAACCGGAAGATCCCGGCCGGTTTGAGGCCTACCCATACTTTATCAGGGATCATAAGGTGAGCTATACCTATTCAGCTACCCTGCTCAAAGAGATGAAGGACCGGAAGCACAAAAAACAGCCGCAAAAAAAACTGGCTGGCTTTGCTCCTTTCTACACCGGTAGCTACGCATGGCTGGACAGCACTATCAATATCGTGTTTGATACATTGGACGATGGCAGGGATACGACGCTGTTTCGCAGCGTTGTTACCAGGAAGGACTTTATGCCGCTGCCATATAGCGGGGAAGAGGTGTTCAGCGCTGCTAAGCTTTTGAAGGGCGACTATTTTATCAACCGGGATGCCACTGAGCAGAAGTTTTACGAGGTCGCCGGCGATTATCGCATTGTGCATCTTGCCACACATGGCGTAGCGGATAGCAGGCAGGGAGATTATTCCTACCTGGCATTTGCCGAGCAGAAAGACAGCATTGAAAATGAATTCCTGTATGTAAGGGACATATATAATACCAGTCTCAATGCCGACCTGGTCGTCCTGTCGGCCTGCGAAACAGCCCGCGGTGAGCTGCAGCGTGGCGAAGGCATCATCAGTCTGGCCAGGGCGTTTGCCTATGCTGGCGCCAAAAGCATGCTGACCACCCTGTGGGTTGTTGATGATGTTGCCACTAAAGATATTATGAAGGATTTTTATTATAATCTGCATAGAGGTCAGGAAAAAGATACCGCTCTCCGCAATGCAAAATTAAACCACCTGACCAGATCAAAAATCAGGTACAGGCATCCTTTTTTCTGGGCGGGATTTATAGCCATAGGCGATATGGCGAAGCTCTGACCCTTTGATAGCGCGAGCTACAGGCTCGTGCCCGGATTTGTGATATCGAAGGTGCAAATTAGCATCAAGAGCCCTTGCTATTATCAACAGAGATACTCAATTTGCAAGCACTTAAAAATTTATTGCTTAATTCTCCTGGTTGTTAACATAGAATGCCCGATTATGGTATGATCATCACTATTGAGCGGAGGTTCTACCTATGTTCAGGGGGTCGGTAAACTTTTAGTTTGCAATGTTTTATATAATCGTGACAATCAGAAAATAGCGGGTATACCGACGCAATCCGGGCATATGCCAAGCCTTACAGGTACAAAGTTGCCGGACGCATAAAGAATTGCCCGGAACCGGATCATCCGGTTATTCTTCAGGATGATATACATTTTTGGATCCTGATTGGTGTCGTTTAAAACTTTTTATTGATTTTTTTAAATCCCGTGGGCACCATTCAATTTTTTTGCGCACTATCATTCCGTAAACCAAAGATAATGCAACGTATTCCCGCAATTCTATTGCCTTACGAGGGCCGCTTAATTATAGCGGATTTTAATGAGATCATATGCTGTAAAGCCGATAAAGGCTGGTTGTGGATCCGCCTTAAGGATGGCAAGAAGCTGGCGGTACCCAGTGTAATGGGAAGAATGCAGGAGATATTGCCGGCGCCCCCGTTTTTTCTCTGTCATGATGCTTACCTGGTCAACCTGTGTCATGCCCGCAGCATTGGGCGTGAAGATGATAATGCATTTGTGGCTTTAGATGGAGAAAACATCCCGGTATCAGTAGAGAAACGGGAAAAAATGATACGTATATTTTACAGGATATGAGCCATATCATGCAGGTTATCGGGTTAAAATAACCAGATAAGAAAATGATATAATATACACAGGCGATTAATATAAATTTGAATTTAAAATCAAAAATGAAATACTGAGAAGCCCAATATAAATATTCACGAATCAATAAAAGTGAACTGCTAAAAACATCTGATGCTTTGTTAAGCAAGTCGTTTAAAATTCTCATCTGCAATAGTAAGCTTCGTTTTTAAACAATTTGTTTGTTATAGTCTGAGAAAGTTTTGGGAGCTCATATAATTATAAACAAAGATGCAACGTATCGCGGCGCTTCTCCTGCCTTCCAGGAAAAATCTGGTCATAGCGAATTTTAATGAAATTGTATGGTGCAAGGCCGATAAGGGTTATGTATGGATATTTCTCTCGGACGGCAGAAAGCTGGTGGTATCGGGTATCATAAAAAAAGTCCAGGAAATATTGCCGTCGCCGCCGTTTTTCCGGTGCCATCACTCCTACCTAGTCAACCTGGATCATGCAAGCTATATCGGCCAGGAGAGCGGGAATGTTTTTGTCACCCTGGGTGAGATCAACATTCCCGTCTCAAGAGAAAAAAGGGAGGGCTTGCTCGCGTTGTACCACCAGTTATGATGCGAAACAGGCAGGTTGTCATCCGAAAATGACCGGTAAGAAGATGTGGAAAATAAACGGGTTTTTGATATAATATTTGAAGGGTCGTATGGTAAATAAAGTTCTAAATAAATAAAATGTAATAACATGAAAAGTATTTTAAATATTGTTATTTTAATGTCATTTACCATTAATTGTATTGGTCAGCTACCAAAAGATATTTGGAAAAAAGTAATTTGTTTGCGAGAATATGATGACTGCGCACAGCATCCTCAAATTTGTTATTCTGTAGATAAGTTATGGGTATTAGGCACTGATGTACATTTAGATGGTTCTGGTGGTTTGACTTTATACCTCTATGACACATTAGGTACACTATTAGATTATACCAAAATCAATAATTGTATTTCTGATCCTAATCTAAATAAATATACATTAAAACCGGCTTATTCATCTAGCTTTGGTGGTCGAGGTGTTGTTATAGCTTATCAAAACAATTGCGATCATCCTAATTTTGGAATTTGTAAAATTTTCAATTATGTTTATGAAAATAATACAATAAAACAAATCTGGCAAAATTCGATTGATATTGGGTCAATAGTTAACAAGCAAGTTATAAACGATTATTGTTATGGAGCTCCAATTTTACAATCAACCGGAAATGAATATATTTTAATAAATAATTTTTCAACTAATTCAAATTATCAAAACAGTTTAATTGGTTTTATTAACAAGAATGGGTCTTACTATAAAAATACATGGTTTAAAGATGTGTCTTTCTTAAATATTGAGAAGTCATATGACTTATTCGGTACTTTTAAAGGTATCAACGGTATCTATGAAGATTATTCTGGAAGTCCGATACTCGCAAAATTTAAGTTTAACAACAATAACATTTTAGAAAGAACATGGAGTAAAGATCTTTATAAATATTTTTCATCCCAATATCAAGAAATCAATATAAACGATATATATTTTGTTAATGATATAGCTTATGTTGCACATAGTATAAAAAGTCAAAATGGGAGCGAAATCCATAGAATAGACAAATTTGATTTTAGCACCAGTGAGGTACAAATTTGGAATTCAAATGAGTTTGTTCCTGTACAATTAAATGTTGGTTTGAGTAGGATTTCACATTTAGCACTACCCGGCAATGGTTTTCTTTATTATACCAGTGGTAAATTATTATTAAAATCAAAAGAAATGTCCAATTCTTCAAAACCAATTGCCGGATGGAAGATTGATATGTTTTCTTCAAATCCTTACGAATCGCCTTTATACAACTTTTTTTATTTAAATGAATATGAAACCATTTATGGTCTAAATAACAACTCTAACTTCGATGATTTGAAAATAAATGGAATTACTTTTGACTGTTCAGAGCCATACTATATTTATACAAATTATTGGTGGCTATATAAAAAAAGTAAGAGTGCATCAAGTAGTATCCACAATGTTACTGATAAAGATGCGGGTTTTAGTATATATCCCAATCCCTCTAATAGTTTGATTAATTTGAGTATCAAAGGAGAGCGAATAAAAAGTTATAAGGTATCTAATTCTTTTGGTATAATATGTAAAGAAAATGTTTTAGAGGAAAGTTTGAATCAAATTGACATAAATGATTTAATTCCTTCTTTATACAATTTATGGATTTATACAGAATCCGGTAAAATAATAAGCAAAAAGTTTATTAAAATATGATTTAATATTACAATACACCTTCTTTTGTACAAAAAAGTATTGTAATAGCTCACTTGCTTTCTATTTGAGATTATCTTCTATTTATAAGTAAATATTCATATTTGGATTAGGACAAATCTTGCAATTAAATATTAATTAAACCAACATTTAAATAACTACTTTATGAAAAATATTAAAAAATTAATTCCAAATATTATTTTTATCCTAGCTATTCTATCGGCATTCAGTTCTTGTCAAAAAGATAAATGTGATCAGCAATATTGCGACAATGGAGGATATTGTATTGATGGAACATGTAATTGCCCAGATTATTATTATGGAGAACATTGTGAAAAATTTAGAGGCTATAATTGTGTTGGTGGAAGTTGCGAGACTGTATCAAACGGAGTTGGGAAATACACTACTCTTACTGATTGCTTAAATAATTGCGGAGGAGGAAATAATACATTTGGATTTAATTGTGTAAATGGGAATTGTTTCTATGTAAGTTCTAATGCTCAATATCAGACTAAAGCAGATTGTCAAAGTTCATGCGGTAATAACACCTCAAGTATTAAATTTGTTAACAACACCTATACCGAAATAGTAATAAATATTAATAACAATAATAAAACTATCCCAATAGGTGATAATGTTACATTTACTGGGATACCTAACAGCTCTGCTTCAGGCTGGGCAAAAACATCTGGAAAAACTACGAGTGGAGATCAAATTGGAGAACTTTTGAACTGGAATTTAAATTATAATTACCCATCAGCTGGTAATAATAAAATTGTGAATCTGGATATAACTTCAACTTATTTTTTTCTTTATATTAAAAACAGTGGGACCCATAAATTAAATCCACTTAAAGTAAATGTTAATCTTACGTCTGAGACAGTGGACAATATATTAATTCCTAATGATGGGGTGAAGTATTCCATAGGTTACTACAAAGCATTTTCAAATACAGAAATTAGAGCTTATAAAAACGGAGATACTAACAATTGGGTGTTTTGGAAACATGGGAATCATTTTACATTCCCAAATACTAATAACCAAAAAATTGAATTACTTAATAATAATTTTTTTGGAGACACAAAGTAAATGATTAAAAATTTTAATTCTACTATTGATGAGTTATAGAAATATTGAATTGTCTATATGTGATTGGCATTGAAAAAAATCATTTTGAAAATGAATAAATAATAATTGAAGCAAACTTTATATAATTATGAGAGGGTATATTTTTTTATTCATTCTAACCTTGATATCATCGACTTGTCAGGGGCAGTTAGTCAATAATGGCGGTACTATATTAATTGAAAGTAATGCGACACTTAGAGTCGAGGCCAATCTGATCAATCATACAGGGAGCACAATAGTCAATCATGGAACCCTCGAAGTACAAAATAACCTGACCAATGCCGGAATCTTTACTTCAGGGGATACTTCCAAGATCACATTTGTTGGGTCTGTACAGTCGGATGTCACTTCTGGAGATGCTACCTTAAGATATATAGAAATGCGTAAGAATGATGAGAATATTACCCTCCTGGATGAGATGAAAGTAAGTGATACCATAAACTTCATTCATAATAATAACCGGATTAAAGTCGGGAATAATAATCTAAAAATGCTTGCAAGCGCTTCTATCATCAATGCAGGCATCAGTAAGTATGTAGAAACGAATGGAACGGGATATTTGATTAAAGAACTAAACACAAACGGTACTCAGACCTACGAGATAGGGGATGCGGCACATTATTCCCCTGTGAGTTGCACGATCAATGGGTCGTATTATAATGATGCATCCGTAGGCACTAGAGTATATGTAATTGACTTGACACCGAAATACGTGGATGCCACGGATGTTATAAATAGAGAATGGCAGATCGTCTCCACTGGTATCACGGAATATGAAAACACGATGACCGGCATGTATAATGAAAGCGATGTACAAGGTGTAGCTCCATTTATCAAAGGCGCATACTATGCCTCTGACTGGAAATTTGACAACAGTGTAGGCGATGAGGTAAACCATGAGGTCTCCGCTACGACAACAAGTAACGATGTAAAACTGAGCGGAATGAATTTCTTTGGGAAAGCGGAATTGAAAGTATTTCTGGCAGGTGCATATAATATGAGTACAGGTAGTATGTCCACAGCGTTGAATGGTGTTTTGCCGCATACAACTCCATACACAGTTGCCCCATTCAATGCTCCGAGTGAAACATATACGGTAAAACCAGTAAATGCTACAGACTGGATACTTGTAGAATTGCGTGACGCTTCATCACCATCTATCATATTAGGCCAAAAGAGCGCGTGGCTGTTGGATGATGGTTCTATAGTCGGACTTGACGGCAATGCATTAAGAATAAAAAATGGGAATCCTACATCCATAGTGGCTATCAGGCATCGAAATCACTTAAGTATTAGGACTGCTGTCGGAATTGATGTAGTGAACCCAATGCCTTTTGATTTTACGAATACAGCAGTATTTGGCACAAATCCACAGAAAAACTTTAGCGGCACTTATGCAATGTGGCCGGGTAATGCTCTGGCAGATGGATTTACACGATTCAGTGGTGTGGATAATGATGCAGATGTTATAAAAAATAATATCATAAGCCATGCTTCAAATCCATTTGGTTCTTTAACATTTAGCTATAGTGGATACAATAATTTTGATGTCAATATGGACGGCATTATTAAATATTCCGGTGCGAATAATGATAGAGATTATATTAAAAATACTATCATCAGCCACCCATCTAATCCGTTTGGAGCTTTAACATATACAATAAATCAACAATTTTAAATATCTGAAAATGAAAAATAAAATTTCATTAATTATTGTGCTGCTGATATTCAACATTGGGTTTTTACTTTCTCAGGAAGGTAATCCTATGATTGAGTATCGGTTTACAAATCCAGCTAATAATCAATTAGGTATAGCAGCGGTTTTTAATCAAAGTACCTCCCAAAATGTAACTTTAGATAATGCCGCTGTAAATATTTTAGTCCCAACTGGATATCATTCACCGTCATTAACTAATGGATGGGAAATGGTAGTATTTGTAGAAGAGCCTACACTTACTTCGTATTGTGGACCATCGGCTACAGGATATACATTTTATCAGTTTTTCAAATTTAACAATCAAAATTTAGGCTCAGTTACAGCATTCGTTCCTGAACCACTTTTTGTAATAACCTTTGAAGGTTCAAGTTCTGATCCGGTTGATGGGCTTACTTTTCCATTAGTTGGAGATCTTCATAATTGCCTGTTTGATCTTGGAATAACTAATACTTCATCTATTCAATGGGGTCCTAACCCGACTCCATTTGTGGGTAAAAGCGATATTTCTATTACACCTCAAAACATCTCTTTACCTATCAGACTCCTCACTTTTACCGCTAAAAAACTGGATGAGAGAATTGTTAAGTTGAGCTGGACGACTTCATTAGAGATCAATAGTGATTATTTCGTTATAGAGCGCAGCAAGGATGGCCGTGTATGGACAGAAATCGGTACTGTAGAGGCCGCCGGTAACAGCCATACCCTTAGGGCATATGACTATATAGACAGTGCTCTTCCCACCATGAGCCGCGTCCGTGAAAACACCTTGTACTACAAGCTTAGGATGGTTGACCAGGATCGCGGGTTTGCTTATTCGGATATTCGAGGTGTACACTTGAATAAAGCAGATTTGGAATATAGTATTCCCATTTACCCGAATCCGGGATTGCAGCTTTTCCATATTGACCTGTCGAATACGGATGTTTCAAAAGGTGATCTTGACCTACAGGTATATGATATGATGGGCAAACGCATCATCGGCAAAAAAATATCAGGTGGTGGTATCGAACTCCTGGATATGAATGACTATCCTTCAGGTCTATACCAGGTAAAAATCACACAGGGAAACAGGCTGTCCCAAAGCCGCATCAGCAAAATCTAAAGATAAATATCAAAGGCAGATAGATCATCTTGATGTCCAAAAAATTAAATATATGTAAAATGAAAAGACCGATTATTATTCTTTTGCTCTCATTAGGTCACTATTTTACACTCTTTTCGCAAAACCAGGTGGCTGAAAATATAACCATAGAGCACCAATTGTCTAAGCCGGTAGCTTTTTCTCCATTTGAGCAGGGAGAGGTCATGAGAGGTCGGCATCTTGCCCATGTAACTGAAGGAACTACCTTTTCTATAAAGGAGCATGCGCTGGAAGATATCATGAGAATCAATCCGGCTACAATGCAGCTCTTGCTACCTTCTCCTCTCCATGTCGAACTTGATCTGTATCAGGGAGAAGTATTCAGCCATGATTTTAAGCTGACCACCTCTGACGGTCAGGTGATGGATTTCAAAAATGAAGCTCTTCTTTACAGAGGCATCATCAAAAATGACAAAAACTCTATTGCTGCCGTGACCATCACAAAGGATGAAATCCTCATTATGTATTCTGATAGAGAAGGAAACAAAAGAATTCAGAAAACTGATGATGACACCTACATAGCTTTTAAAGATGAAAACATAAGAAATAAACCCCAGTTCTCTTGCGGATTTCAGGATGGTGGCGAATCTATAGAAGCGCCAATAGAGCCAGATAATGGAAACACAAGATATACCACAGAAGAGTGCGCTACTGTATTTGTAGTCTGTGATTATGCTTCCTACCAGTCTAACAGCTCCGACGTTTATAAGACTTATCTATGGGTAGCCAAACTGTGGAACGAAGTGGTGACATTATACGAAAATGAGCAAATTCCAGTCAGGGTATCTACCATGTATGTCTATACAACATCCGCATCGGATCCTTTTAAAAATCTAAAAACAACAGATAAAATTTTAAAAAAATTTAAAGAGATCTACAATCCTACGGCTAATCAATATGGCTGGTTTAAACATCTTATGAGTACCAGAGAATCGTTTAATGATGGCTTTGCCGGGCTCAGTGATCTTTCGACGTCTGTTGATTGTAATGATACTCATAATTCATTTTCTGGTACTCTTTATTTGAGTTCAGAGTATTATCCAATCTATAGTTGGTCTGTCAATATATTAGCTCATGAAATGGGACATGCTATAGGTTCTCACCATACACATTGGTGTGGATGGTCAGGGGGAGCTATAGATGGCTGTGAAAGCTCTGAAGGGAATTGTTCAAATGGTCCCATTCCGCCAAAAGGTACTATTATGAGTTATTGTCATGCTGTAGCAGGAGTCGGTATTAATTTTTCACTTGGTTTTGGTCCAAAGCCTGGAAATAGAATTAGAAGTTATTTTAACCAGTTAAAAAATAACTGTAACCTCGGAAACTGCCTCACAGAAGGCACGCAATGTGCAGATGCGGTAGCCCTGCCATGTGGCGCTGCCATACAGGGGAATACTACTATAGCGTCATGGGACAATGCGCCGCAATGTGCACTGCCCATTTCTGGTCCTGGTATGTGGTTCAAATTTACGGGAGATGGACAGAATACGATTATCTCAACGTGTGAGTCGGCCAATTTCAATACTATTATCAATGTATATAGAGGTAGCTGCAACTTATTGATATGTGTGGCGGGAAATGATGATTATTGTAGCCAGAAAAGCCAGGTAGCTTTTTCTACGACCAGCGGCACAGTATATTATGTGCTCGTACAGGGGCCTGGGTATGGCAATTTTACGATCACAAGAACCTGTACATCCGGGCCCAATACCAACGACGTATATACCAATGCCACACCTATCGGTTGCGGATACACACTCTCGGGCAATACATACTGGGCTACCCTTGACAATAATGTACCTCTATGTAGCGGCACTACCATTGATGCGCCGGGAGTATGGTATAAGTTTACAGGGAATGATCAGAATGTTATGATTTCTACCTGCCCTCAGAATAATACATTTTTTGCCCGGTTGAAAATTTATAAATTAGTAGATAATAACCTGGTTTGTGTCGCTAATAATGATGGTTATTGTTTCCCCGGTAGCCAGGTTTCGTTTAATGCAAAAGATGGCATAGAATATTATATTCTGGTTCATGGCTTTAATAATGAAAAAGGGGATTTTCAATTAAAACTAAATTGCGTGAATTTACCGCCTGGAGATCTATGTTCCAATGCTATACCGTTAAATTGCGGGGCATCACTTTCCGGTAATACGCTGAATGCATCATATGATCCTGAAATGATGCTCTGCGGGTATGGTTCATTAAGTTTTACACCCGGTATTTGGTATACTTTCACAGGTGATGGCCAAAACGCTACAATTTCTACATGTCATCCAAATACGAATTTTGGTGCAAGACTTACTGTTTTTAGTGGACAGTGTGATGGACTACTTTGTATTGGCAGGGATAACCAATTTTGTGGGAGTAAGGGCCAAATAACCTTCCCCACAATAATAGGAGAGACATATTACATCATTGTAGATGGTTACTTCCAGCAGGGATCATATACAATATCCAGGTCATGTGCTGCACCGGCCTCCAATGATGTATGCTCTGCGGCCATACTGCTTCCTTGCGCTTCTACCATCCCCGGTAGCACTCAACAGTCGGCAAACGACCCATATGTACCTTCTTGTGGATATGGAAGTTCTCCTGGAGTATGGTATAAAATAATCGGCAGTGGTGAGGTAAGCAGGATATCTACATGTACCCAAAATAACTTTGATACATATCTTCAAGTGTTTTCAGGTAGTTGTTTTGACCTCTCCTGTTTAGGCAGCAACAATAACTATTGTGGACTGGGTAGCCAGGTATCCATTAGCACAGAAGTGGATTCGATATATTATGTTTTAGTAAACGGTTATGGTAGTAACGGACAAGGCGATTTTCAGATCAGCCATGATTGTACCGAGCCTATTGAGGGTGATGAATGTGAAACTGCTATATATATTCCATGTGACACTACTTTATTAGGAAATACTTCTTTGGCTTCTTTTGACCCTCAATCTCCTCAATGCTCAAATACTTTTAATAATTCATCAGGGATTTGGTATAAGTTTATTGGAAATGGAAAAATAACTGAAATTTCAGTTACCGGTTTATCTGGTTTTGATAGCCAAATTAGTGTTTATTCTGGTGCATGTAATGGGCTGGATTGTGTGACAGGCGATAACAATTGGAATGATAATACTAGTTTTGTATCATTCATTACATTGCCCGGGATAGAGTATTACATTAAAGTACATGGTTTCTATAGCCAGGGAGAGTTTTCACTATCCAGATCTTGTAAAATTTCCAGTGACGTTTGTAGCAGTGCTATCGAAATACAATGTGGAGAAACACTAACCGGCACATCCGTTAATTCTACTATTGATAACTTACCTGTATGCAACGGTCAGGCAATACAGTCAGGAAGTGTATGGTACAAAATAGCGGGTAATGGCCAGGTAAATGAAATATCAGTGTGTTCCATGTTTGATTATGACACTAAAATTTCAGTTTATAAAAATCAGTATGACTACACAGACGATTGTGACGTCGAGAAAATATGTGTCACAAGTAATGATGATTTTTGCGGTCTGGGAAGTAGGGTGAGCTTTCCAACATTAGATGGAGCTAAGTATTTCATATTAGTATCTGGATATGATGGAGCTACCGGAGATTTTGAGATATCAAGAACCTGTATTACTACAGAAGGAGACAATTGCGGTATAGCAATTGCTTTAAATTGTGACGAGACACTTAGCTTTTCTAACATAGGCGCCCTTGGGGACGATAACTTACCAGACTGCTTTGGAATGCTGCCAAGTGCCAACAAAGGTATCTGGTACACTTTCTATGGCAATGATAAAAATAATATTATATCAACATGTACAAATGCGACTTTTGATACAAGGCTCCGAATCTATGCAGGTAGTTGTGCTAATTTGGTTTGTATTGCTGCAAATGATAATTATTGTGAAAACAAAAGTATCATTAATTTTTATGCTGCTTTGAATACTCAATATTTTGTGTTACTGGATGGTACTGGATATGGCGGTGAACCTTCTGGTGGAAACTATACGATAACCCGTAGTTGTCATATACCTCCTCCTAATGACTTTGCAGAACAGGCAATTGTTATTGACTGTGGTCAAACTAAAAGTGGTAGTTTAGCTAATGCCGGGGCAGATACGGATACAACTAATTGTGGAAATATTAATTCTGTAGGTCTTTGGTATAAATTTACCGGGACCGGGGACAATACATATTTTACATTCACGGGTACGACTTTAAAACGTGTTTATATTGGTCATAGCAATCAATTAAGATGTTATAGTACATATGGATTTTCAAATAGCTTTTCATTTACCACCAGATCTGACTCAACATATTATATTTTTATCGAAAAAAATCCATCTACACAAGATAATTTTTCAATCACAAGAGCTTGTTCTGCATCCGTGGCGAATGATTTGTGCCATTCAGCCATTGAACTACAGTGTGGGATAAGCGTAAACGGTACTACGATTGGAGCGGCTGTTGACAAAGAGTCTAAAGGCTCTTCATTAGTCTGCTCAAAGTCAATTAGCTATCCGGGTGTTTGGTATAGATTTACAGGAGATGGACAGAATGTGGACATAGAAATATGTGCAAACAATAATTTTTATCCCGAAATAACTGTTTTTCAGAATGATTGTGACGAATTGATTTGCGTCGGAGATGAAGTCTCTTATTATTTTTGCGGTACGGGAAGCAGAGCCAGGACAACTACTGTTGCCGGCAGGGAATATTATGTTTTGGTACATAGCTATAACTCAACTACTGGAAACTTTTCTATTACCAGAAATTGTGTAGCGCCATCTACCGGAAATAATTGCTCAAATGCAATCAATATTAATTGCGGTCAGACACTTAACGGGACGACCATAGGTTTGCCCTACCCCGACCCGGAAATACCCAGCTGTTTAAGCAATGAATGCTGTATGAAACAACAGGGTGTTTGGTTCAAACTGACGGGAAATAATCAGGTTGCCAAAATATCAACCTGTACGAATAATGCTGTCAGCACAAATTTACATATATATAAATATGATTGTTCCTATTTGACATGTGTTGATTGGTCTTCTTTTTGTTATAATAACGATTATGGAAGTGAAGTTACATTTCTAGCCGAAGAGGGTCAGCAGTATTATGTATTTGTTGAAAGGAGCCAATACACTGATCCGGGACCGTATTCAATCACTTATACGTGCGAGACGCCTTCAGAGGGAACAACGTGTTCAACTGCGAAAACATTATCGTGTGGGCAGTCTGTTTCAGAATCTACACATGATTCATGGCCGGCTGAAAATCTTCCTTTTTGTGGCTTTGGTATTACATCTAAAGTAAGATGGTATAAATTTACAGGAGATGGTGAAAATACTATCATTTTTACGTGCTCTGGTGAAAATCAAAATACTAATACTGTAATTTTACTTTATGAGGGTAATTGTGATGATTTAAACTGTGTAGCCGGTAATGACGATTATTGCGGTTTGAAAAGCAGTATAAGCCTACAGACAACGGATAATGTCGAATATTATGTTGCAGTTGCTACATTAAGTTATTCTTCTGATTTTGAAATAACAAGGTCATGTGCGAACGTCTCGTGCAGCTATGCTTTTGATTTGCCGTGCAATACTGAAATTAGCGGGAGTATTTTTAATGCATTGACACCGGAAGATTTACCGTACTGTGGTTCCCAGGAAACAGGACCTGGAGTATGGTATAAATTTACAGGCGATGACCAAAATACAACCATTAATACTTGTACATATTATGACTTTGACACAAGGATAAGTGTTTATACCGGAAATTGTAGCGAATTTAATTGTGTAACCAGCAATGATAATTTTTGTGGTTTTGGAAGCCAGGTATCGTTTAATACAATTGCGGGAAATGAATATTTCGTTTTTATACATAGCGGAAGCTCAAGTCAGGGTGATTTTACTTTGAAAAGAACATGTGACAATCAAACTTCATACTGCCAATCATCAGGTATTTTCTCAGAGTCTAATTGGATATCAGAAATTAATTTGAATGGATATCAAAGATTGAGCGGAAGTAGCTCATACAGTTATTTTAGTAATGATACTATTTCTTTGTCAAGAGGAGGAAGTCATGAAATTTCATTAGGAACCGGAACAAGTTCTGGAGGCGCATTCTCACCTGTATTTCATAAAATATGGATAGATTTTAACCATGATGGAATTTTTGAAGCAAATGAAGTAGTTCTGAATAATTATACTGACACATCTTATTTTTCAGGTACTATTTTAATTCCTCCGAACGTCCAAAAAGGTATTACCAGAATGCGGGTATCATTAAACTCATTAGATGAGCCAATGCCTTGTGACGCATTTTGGATTGGGGAAGTTGAGGACTATTTAGTTAATATTAAGTGTAATTTAGTGACCTCCACAAATGAGGAAGGAAATGGTTCTTTACGATACGTAGCTAACTGTGTTGATAGAGGAGAAGCTGTATTATTTTCTCCTGTTTTAGACAATGAAATAATTCAAATTACAAATAGCCCAATAGAAGTGATAGATAATTGGAAATGGAAAGCTGATTCGTCATTAAACATTACTATTACTTCCGAAAATATATTAAGGGCAATTAATATACCTGCATATAAATCTTTAGAGATTGAAAAGCTGAAAATTTATGGCGGCATGGCTAATCAGGGAAGTGTTATTGAAAATAATGGCATACTAATACTTAGGAATTGTGGGTTATATGCAACATATACCTCTGATAATGTCACATTATTAAATTATGGGATATTAAAAATATTAGGTAATTGCCTGATAAAATAGGGTAATTGAATACCATAGTTCTTAAATCATATAAAGCTTAGGAGGATAAGGTCTATTATTTATAAAAATCCCTGTCATACGAAAAAACACTGGACCACTTATGCTATTCCAATCCGAATCCCGCCGTGGACATGCTCTGCTTCGGCATACCCGGCTTCCGGGTCGAGGGTGTGCTGACTATCACCCGGAAGCCGGGCATTCGCCGTTGATTGTGGGGTGTACCTGCGTCCGTGCCACGTCAAGCTTTTAGTTCGCCATGTTAGATAACGGTGCGGACCGGGAATTTGCAGATATGCCAGACCATCTTTTGGTAAAAAAGAAAATCAACCATATTGACTATAATAAGTATCTAATAAATTTTCATAATTAATTAAAAACATCAACCATGAAACACTTTATTTTTCTGACACTGATTTTTGTATTACCTGCGATAGTGTGTGGGCAAGATAATGAAACTGATGAGGGTGAAAGAACGGAATTAAAACAGGATACACTACACGAATATTTGAATCAACTGATTTTGTCTTCTATCAAGCCTTCAAAAATTGGTTTACCTTTTATTTTATCACAAAATAATCCCTATTCAGAGCTTTTAAGTAAGCATAAAAGAATTCCAGCGATGCCCTTCCTTTTTCATGCAGATGTGAACCTGAGTTTACCTATATTTTTTAGGCGTAAGGATAGAGATGTAGTACGTTGGGTGTTTGAGCCATCGATGCGTACATTAATTCGTCAGTATGGCAAACATGTTAAGGTCTTTCAGGAAGGACAGGAATATGGCTCTTTCCCTGTATTAACTCCAAGCTATATGCCTTCGTTAAAATTAACTTTAATTACTGGTGATGACCTGGCAATTGTGGATAAAAGCGATAATACCAAATTAAAACATAAATATATGTTTTATTCTCTTTATGCGTATCATCATTCTAACGGTCAGTCAGGCAAATCCATTGATCCTGACGTCCTGGTTACAAAAGAATTAGGACAGAAATATAATCTTTCTTCCGGGAATTTTGGCGACAATGTAAGATTTGCACTTACGTTGTCATTCGGAAAAACCATCACAAAACAATATGAGAAACCTCATACATATAAATACAGTAATACTAAAATTAATAGCTTAACTGCAGAAAGAGTGAACACAGAAATAAATAAAGAGATCGATAAAAGTTATACCAAAGCATTTGGCTGGTTGGTAAAAGCCACAAAATACCCTTTTAGGCACAACAGAAATTTTAAAAGCAATGTTAGCCATTTATTTGAAGTTACTCTTGATTATATGCCTAAAAGCTTAGGTGACAAGATTATAATTGACGCAGGCGATTATTACAGAAATAAATTCTCTTTTACTTATACGAATACCTTTTCGCAGAAGTTTGTGCTTTTTGATGAGAAGACTAACCCTTACAATGAAAGCAGAGAAAATTTCAGGTTTATTTTTAAAACAGATGTTCTTGTGAATAACGGAAAGCGCGTTTTCAAACCGATACCCAATATATCGGCGACCCTTATTGGCAGGATAGGACATACAATGAATGTTGGCTATTTTATCGAAGGAGGTTATTGGTCACAGGATGAGTATAATATTTACTTCCCCTTTGAGTATTCCTATTTAAAAATTGGATTTGCAACCAATATGGCTTCACATGGAAAAGTATTTAGCAGATAATCTCGCATATCTATAGAAATTATACTAAACACATCATTCTACATAGGGAATTTCTACTATTCATACTCTTTGCGCTCGATAACACAACCTGTATTTAGTCAAAATCTATTAATACCGGACACCGGGTTATACTCTTTGTAACAATCAAAAAACTGAATACCATGCAATCAGACAACGACACCACCCTGACCTTCACCGCTACTCCCGGCCCCCCGGCCGACATGTATCACGTTCTCAATGAGTATATTGACGGACTCGATGAGGCACAATGGAAGGCGATAGCCGCAAGTGAGCTTCGCGAGGTCTTCAGGACAGAGCATACGATCTTCGGACATGCGCTGGAAAAACCCTTTGGATATGCGGGTGATTACCTCCTGATAGAAAAGATATATAACCATCACATCAGCCATGACCGCTTTGAATGCTGGGACAGGTATTGCCATAGCCATGCCGCCACGCAGGCTGTCCGAAACAGGAAGAGTTATTTTGTCCAAAAGATGAAAGATCTCAACCGGATCGTTGACCAGCCGTTCAGGGTGCTTATTTTAGGATCGGGCCCCGCTACGGATGTTTACGAATACCTGACCGAAACCCGGGCCGGAAATATGCATTTCGACTTGTTGGATATCGACCAGCGGGCAATTGATTTTGCTGCGGAAAAGAACCTGGCCTTCCTGGATCAGGTTCTTTTTATCAAATCCAATGTATTGCGTTTTACCGCTTCGGAGACCTATGACCTGGTCTGGAGCGCGGGCCTCTTTGACTACCTGGATGACCGGCAGTTCTCTTTTCTGGTTAAAAGATTCTACCATAACCTCAGGCCGGGAGGCAGGATGATCATCGGTAATTTTTCTTTGGAAAACCCCACCCGCAAATTCATGGAAATTGTCACGGAATGGCATCTGAACCATAGAAGCCCCGATCACCTGATCGCGCTGGCAGAAGCCGCAGGTGTGGAAAGGTCACATTGCTCCGTTGAAAAAGAAGAGCTGGGCGTCAACCTGTTCTTAAATATTATTAATGGATGATGTGGTAAAGATTACAGGAGGAGATAAACCTCTGTGAATTTATTACACACCCTTCTTAAAAAGAGCGATAGTGACATTTCCTGCGCAAAAGATACAGCAATCTGATGTAGATACGTTACTGATAAGTTCTCTTAATATTAACCACGGATGTCTCAGAGTCATGCACGGAGATTCTGTGCCCCTCAGTGAAAAACCTCTCCGCCCTCTGTGGTTACCCGAAACGAAAATACCGGATAATGATCCGATAATCTGTCCACGGTAATCTTAACGCCTGATAACCAGCTTTTCTGAGGCCCATTTATCCTTATTCTTTAAAAGAATAAAATATACCCCTTCATGCAGGCCGGATAGATTAATTTCATTGACACCTTTCTCTAAATATCCGGAATACACTTCCCGTCCTGCAGGATTGATGATCGAATAAGAAGTTTTTCCAGGAGAATGGTCTATATAGAGAATGTCAGAGACAGGATTGGGATAGAGCCTTTCTGAGTTTTCAGATGTTTTTGAGCTTAAAACGGAAATAGTATTGCACCCTGAAGTATCTGCACAATCCTGATACGTAACTTCTGCGGCAAAAGAGGAAGAATAGGCCGGCACGAATTCCTGTGAAACGGCACCGGGTACAGCCCGGTAATTGTCATTACAATCCAGCCAGCGATACGTCGCGTCATTTTGTACTGCCTTAAGCTTATCATTCTCTTTGATTACTTCCGTACTGAATTGTATAATGCTGAGCCTGAGAGCTACCAGGGTGTCATGTCCTTCATTGTTTTTAAATAAATACAGCGCCTCGTCATTATCCTCATAATAGATCACTCCATCGATCCATGTATAATCATTGCACGCAGTGACTTCGTCGATACCGAATGCCTGCGTAAATTTTCCCAGGACAATATTGTTGTGCCCGGTGCCGGTCACCTTGTACGGATCTCCTTCTTCATATAGATCGACCTCAGGATAAAATTTCCCGGTTGCATAATATGTGAGGTCGGGCATGATATTGATATCCAGACCGGTAGCGGCTCCTGTTGTAGCGATCTTGCGTACCCATCTGAATTCACCTGAATTGCTCAGCTTGCTCAAAAACGGCTCGCTGCCGCCTACCCCATGGCCTGTAAGCTGATAGGTGCCGCTTCCGGGGTCAAAATCGACTGTGGCACCAAAATCACCACTATAGTATATGTCTCCGTTTACGTCAACTTCCATGTCAAAAACACTTTCATCCTCTTTTGCTCCTATGGAACAGGACCATACATACCGGCCATCGGTGTCGAGCTTAATGATATATATATATCCGCCCTCCCGCGTGAGGTATGCTTTTTGTCGCTGTTGTCAGGATCAGGCTCAATGGTGCCAAGATAATCCCCTGCAATAAAAATATTGCCCTGCCTGTCAGTAACTGTTGCCATAAGAAGGTTTGTGCTGCCCTTGTTCTTAAGATGCCTGCTCCAGATATATTGGCCATCAGGATCGAGTTTTATTACAAAATTATCAGTATAAGTGTCGTTTCCGCTTGATGTGACTAATGCTTCTCCTTCTCCGGGATCGAGATCTGCCGTTTCGGAAAATGCTCCGGTAGCAACCAGGTTTTTCTGACTGTCTAGACTGAGCTTGAGCACTGTGTTTCTTCCGGTCCCTGCAAAATTTCTGACCCAAACATAAGAGCAGTCTTTATCCAATTTGCAGATAAAGCCGTTGGATCTTGTAGCGGTAAGCAGCACCTCCTGTGAGGAAGGGTCAAAGTCAGCAGTACCAGAATAGAGGCCGGATATCAGGATGTTGCTATCATCATCCGTGATGACCGAATTTATTCGTTTAAAGTCGGTTCCTTTGATTTGCGCCGCTCCCAGATATTTTCCGTCCGGGTCAAGCTTGCAGACATATAGATCGGGTTTCTGATTTGAGCTGTTGTTATTTGTAAATAATTTTTTCCCTGAGCCCGGATCCATGTCAATCTTGCCTGTGAACTCCCCACAGACAATTATATTGTCTTCCGAATCAATGCAGATTTCCCTCGGGCTATTGGTACCATCAGCCTCCAGTATCTTCAGCCAGGCGAATGATCCGTCATTATTAATTTTTAAAATGTAATGATCGGTTGCGGGCCCTTTGGTTGTTACATTCAAAATCCCGGGCCCTGGCATGAAATCCATCGTGCCTTTAAAGTAACCAAACATAACTGTGTTGCCCTTGCTGTCCGTTCTGGATCTCGTACATTCAAAATGTGTGGCCTTTGACTCCAATACGGTGCCCCAGATTATATCGGATCTTTGCGATATGGCTTCCGTCAGAAATACGGTCTGTATAAAAAACAATATGGATGTTATCTTAAACAACGGTAAAATTGATCTCATAGCCTGGCAGTTATATCATTTATGAATGAAAGGAATATGAGTGATTCCTTACTTTACCTTAATCGGGACAAATGACGGAATATCATCAAAACCGCTGAAGTTTTTTTTCACAGAAGGTGGTTACTTACATTTTCCCTGTTCGTAGAATTCTATCGTTACAGGTTTATAGCTAAAGTGTCAGGAAGAATATATATCATATACTAAATTGTAACTCGTGTATAAGTCTGGAATGAATATTTTACATGAAGAGGATGACCATACGGCGCAGGTTATAAGCACCCTGGCCTTAATATTTTCATTCCAGGAAAGTCACGTTCCGCTGCATTCCCTTCAGCCCTGTTCTCCGAATAGGAGATTGTGCGAATAACAGGTCAAATTTTTCCTGGTCCATGTTTTTCCAGTCTTCAGGAGTGAGCTTGCCGATTTCCGGTAGAAGATCAAAATCCTCTTCCTGGTGTGTCGTGGAGAAGCGATTCCAGGGGCATACCTGCTGACAGATATCACATCCGAATGCCCATCCCTCCATCTTGTCTTTGAACGACTCCCCGATCGCTTCATCCCTGAGCTCTATGGTCAGGTATGAGATACATTTGCTGCCGTCCATCACATATCCGCCAGGATCTATAGCGCCCGTAGGACAGGCATCAATACATCTCGTGCAGGTGCCGCAATGGTCCCTGATGGCGATATCTTCTTCTATCTCTATATCGATAAGCAGCTCCGCCAGGAAAAAGTAGGATCCTCTCTTCGGATGGATGAGCATCGTGTTCTTCCCCATCCAGCCCAGCCCGCTTCTCCGGGCCCATTCTCTCTCCAGGATGGGCGCTGAGTCCGTGAAAAAGCGGATATTGGCTTCCGGGGCCACCGATTCTTTTATCTTCCGTGCCAGGCTTTTCAGCTTTTTCTTCAGGACCTTGTGATAGTCTTTACCGAGGGCATAGGTGGCGATCCTGGGACCCGATCGCAGCGTGGGATTGTCCTGGTAATAATTGAAAGCAAGGCTTATGACCGTTCTTGTGCCTGGATGCAGCTTGGCAGGATCTGTCCGCAGATCTCCGTATCGTTCGAGGTAGGACATCTTGCCCTGCCTGCCTTCTTTCAGCCAGCTTTCGAGCAGAGGGATCTCCCGTTGCAGCGATTGCGCTTTGGAAAAACCTATAGAGGCAAATCCTTCTTTTTGGGCCAGTTCTGTAATATAAGCGCGGAGATCAGACATATGTAAATATAGCGCCAAAGTTAAGGAATTACACTATCCAAACGAGGCCATTCACATGATGCTTTTTTTTAATTTATGAAATTTGCATTATTTTTGCACCATGGAGAATAATGCCTTGCTGTATGTAGAGGACAACATCAGGACACTGGACTGGCGGGAACACATCCGCATGCGTCCGGGAATGTATATCGGTAAGCTGGGTGACGGGCAGTCGCCTGACGACGGTATCTACATCCTTATCAAAGAGATCATCGACAATGCCATGGACGAATATTTCATGGGCCATGGCAAAGAGATCGTGATCCGTATCACGGATGATAAGGTAACGGTTCGCGATTTCGGACGGGGCATACCGTTGGGTAAGGTCATCGACTGCGTGGCCCAGATCAATACCGGTGGCAAGTACGATTCCAAGGCTTTCAAAAAATCGGTCGGCCTCAATGGTGTCGGTACCAAAGCGGTCAATGCCCTGAGCACTGCCTTTATGGTGCAGTCTTATCGCGATGGGCAGACCAAGCGTGCTGAATTTGCAAGAGGGGAGCTTGCCCGGGATTTTCCGTTGGCCAAATCCGATGAGAAGAACGGGACGATTATAGAGTTTATCCCTGACAACGATATTTTTAAGAACTTCAGGTTCAGGGAGGATATCGTAGAGCCCATGCTCTGGAATTACGCCTATCTCAACAGCGGTCTGAAGATCAACTTCAACGGTAAGATCTTCGTCTCCAAAAACGGCCTGGCAGACATGATCGCCAACCGGACCAATCCGGAGGAGCTTATCTATGAGCCGATCCATCTCAAGGGTGAGGATATCGAGATCGTCATGACCCATGGCCATCATTACGGCGAGCAATATTATTCATTTGTCAACGGGCAGAATACGACGCAGGGCGGTACCCACCTCAATGCTTTCAGAGAGGCCGTGGTCAAGGTGCTGAGGGATTTTTACAAAAAAGAATACGATGCCAAGGATATCAGGACGTCTGTCATCGCTGCCGTGAGCATCCGCGTCGAGGAGCCTATCTTTGAATCCCAGACCAAGACCAAGCTCGGCTCCACGCATATGGGACCTGACAGCCCTTCCATCCGCTCCTTTGTGATGGATTTTCTTACGAAAGAGCTGGACAACTTCCTGCACAGAAACCTCGAAACGGCCGGATTGCTACAGAAAAAGATCCTGCAGAGCGAGCGGGAGCGGAAGGAAATAGCCGATATCAAAAAGGAGGTCAATAAAAAGGCCAAAAAGGCCAATGTCCATAATAAGAAGCTGCGCGACTGCCGGATCCATTTCAATGATAAAGGCGGAAATGCCGAACAGAAGGAAAACACGATGCTGTTTATCACGGAAGGTGATTCGGCAAGCGGCTCCATCACCAAAGCACGTGATCCGCTGACGCAGGCGGTTTTCAGCCTTCGTGGCAAGCCGTTGAACTGTTATGGCATGACCAAAAAGATCGTTTACCAGAACGAGGAGTTCAACCTTCTGCAGCATGCGCTGAATATAGAGGACAGCATTGAAGACCTCCGGTACGGCAAGGTGATCATCTCTACCGATGCCGACGTCGACGGTATGCACATCCGGTTGCTCCTGCTTACCTTTTTCCTGCAGTTCTTTCCGGAGCTGGTAAGAAACGGGCATTTGTTTATCCTCGATACGCCTTTGTTCAGGGTAAGGGACAAAAAGACGACGATCTATTGTTATTCCGAGCGTGAGAAGCAGGAAGCCATAGAGAAGCTGCGCGGAAAGCCAGAGATAACCAGGTTTAAGGGGCTGGGAGAAATTTCACCGGATGAGTTCGGCGGGTTTATAGGCTCAGACATACGCCTCGACCCTGTAACGATAAAGGAAAACACGGATATTGATAAGATACTGGAATATTATATGGGCAAAAATACCCCGGACAGGCAGATCTTTATCATAGACAACCTCCGCCTGGAAAAAGATTGATAAATATGAGTACATAATTATTTTATTTACTTAAAGTTGTATATTTAATTATTTATCATAGCTGGGCAACGCTGAGACGGCGTGGGAGGTAAATGAAGTTTGACAGGCTTAGCATAAATAATTCACCTTTTCGATTTTATTATGTAGTTTTGCCACTTGAATATTTATAATCCGTTCAATAAATGAACCACTTATGATAAGAAAGACTTTACTTCTTAGCATTCTACTCCTTTCATTCTCATTTTCTTACGCGGACATCAGGGTTTTTGTCGATCCTGTTTCCATAGCCGCAGGTTCCACGGGCAAGGTCTATGTAAAAGTAGACGGCTTTCAGAAAGTAACGGGCTTTCAGTTGAATGTAACCTGGGATGTGACCAAATTGACCTATGAGGGAGTCGGTGACCTGGGGGCGCTCAGCATGGATGCCGACGAGAATTTCACGGCATTTCCGTCCGGGAAGCTAAGAGCGACATGGAGTCACCCCAACTCTGATGAAGCGAGCCTTGCCAATGGTTCGGTTTTATTTTCAATTACCTTTCAGGGTATCTGTGGAAGCACATCATTGGTAGATATAGTAAATGATGGTTTTTTTACGGTGCAGTTCAATGATACGAACGGAGATGTCATCCCGCATACCGTTACTCCCGGCAATGTCACTGTAACGGGGACACCATGCGGCGGAGCGCAGACTGTTGTAAAGGTACCTACTCTGGATGCCCAGTCTAATTCCAAGACCTGTGTTGCGATCCAGGCCGGATCGGGATTCACAAGTATCACTGGCCTTACCTTTGACATCAATTTCAACGCTTCCTGCGTAGCTTTTGATGAAGTAACCGGCTTTAACTCCATTCTCAGCGGACTCGGCGCCGGTAATTTCAATGTATCACAGGCCTCAGGCGGTGTTGTCAAGCTATCCTGGACATCGGGTGTAGCCACTTCAGTGGGAGCTAATACCAAGCTGTTTGATATATGCTTTACGCCCAATGGCAGCTGTTGTAATACAACCATGCCGATTACCCTTTCCAATGTGACCATTACCACGGCAGGAGGCGGCACCAATAACCTGACCGAAGCGGGAGGTCTCAATATCAAATGTAATACCGTTCCTGACTGTGATCCGGCAGGCCTCGCTATCATAGCTTCCGATCACTGTGCTTTGCCTCAGGAGATAATCACGATGGATTTTTCAGTTAAGAAGTTTACGGATGTTGCTGCGATGCAGTTCTCCATTGACTGGGATCCCGCTTGTCTCCAATTGGAAAATGAAGGTATCGTCATCCCGCCAAGCAAGCCCGTTACAGGGCTTACGACCGGTAAATTCAACGACCTTGGTAACGGTTGTATGATCGTCCTGTGGGATGAAGCCACCGGCGGTAGTGTAACATTACCTGACGGGACAGTAATATTCAGCCTTAAATTTAAAGTGTTAGGCTCTCTTGGAGCCAGTTGTTCTGTCAATATTGGCGATAAGTGCCTGTCCAGCGGTATGGAGTTTGTCAACCTGGAAGGGAACGTGATTCCTGCTTCTTCCTGTTCAGGAGATGTTGAAGTAAAAGCGTGTAATACGGAGCTCAGCATAGTAGATATCAATGTTCAGAATTCCCAGTGCGCTGAACCGTGTACCGGAGCCATTGAGTTCAGTGTGACCGGAGCTTCCGCCCCTGTCATCACCTGGAGCCAGGCGGGATTGAGCGGTAACTCCGTTTCAGGATTGTGTCCCGGTTCCTATACCGTTACGGTTACCTCCGGTGCCAGTACGGTCAGCAAGACCTATGTGATCTCTGCAAACGGACCTGCGATCAATGTATCTACAGCGTCGGTCACACCTTCGACCACAGGCAGCAATGGTGCGGTCGATATCAATGTGAGCGGTGGTACAGGCTCATTTACATACCAATGGAATACGACTCCTCCTGCTACAACACAGGATATCACAGGTGTGGCTCCCGGCACCTACACAGTCACAGTGACTGATAGCGGTTCCGGCTGCAAGAAAACACTGATCGTGACGGTGACCGATGGCTCTGGCGTATTCAGCGGAAGCATCAGCGCTAACAAATTCGGAAACTATGATCTTTCCTGCAATGAATCCTGTGATGGAACATTGACAGCAACCCCGGCCGGTGGTGTTGCACCTTACACTTTCAAATGGAGCTTTAAGGATGCGACCACTAATTCCATTTCGGGCGTTTGCTCTGGTACTTATACGGTGACCATAACGGACAATGCGGGTGCAACAGTTTCCGCAAACTATACCGTATTGGCACCACCCAGGCTTATCGTAGACTTTGAAACGATATATCCGGCTGATGACGAATCAACGGACGGAAGTATTAAAGCCAATCCTATAGGAGGGATTGCTCCGTTTACATATAGTTGGACCGGAGCTGTGACATCTTCAGCCCAGGAGCTTGATAACCTTGCCGTCGGTACCTATAATGTGGAAATCACGGATGCTAATGGCTGTAAGGCAAGCGGAACGGAGGTCCTGACCCCTGGCGGTAAAGGCTGTTATACCGGCATAGGTGCTATCACACCCAACAATGATGGAAAGAATGATCGTTTGCTTATTACCTGCGTATCATCGTCAGTCAACAGGATCCTTATCTTCAACCGTTGGGGGCAGAAAGTATTTGAACAAGCCAATTACAAAAATGGCTGGGAGGGAACGGACGAAAACGGCTCTTCCCTGCCTGACGGCGGATACTATTGGGTCCTGGAGGTCAAGGAGGCCAGTGGCGGAACGCAAATATATAAAGGCGCGGTATCGATTATTCGCTCCCTTCGATAAGCAGATAAGAAATTCGACTTTAATAATCCAAAGAAACATAACAGGATCATGCAAAGAATATTTACCCTCATCATAATTATAGCGTGTTTTAGTGTTACCATCCTGTCAGCCCAGGAGCAGGGGATCTATCGTCATTACACGATCTATCCGGTTCTGATCAACCCCGGGGCGACCGGGCTGCAGACAGGCCAGCATCAGTTTCTGGGTAATATGGTCAACACCTGGTCCGGAGCGGAAGGCACGCCGGTCAACTATACTTTCGGGTATAGCGGTAGCTTCGGCAGGAATGTAGGTCTTGGCCTGCAGCTTATGAATGAGACCAATGCAGGTATCAGCAGATTTAAGGCTGCTATCAATTATGCGTATAAGATCCAGTTTGAAGGGGCTGTTTTTTCTGTAGGGCTGACTACGGAATATCAGCAGAAAAGGCTTAAGAACGGTATCCTGAACGATCCTGCCGTCAATGCGACCGATCCTTTTCTCCTCGCTGCCAATGACGGTGTAAAATATTTTGATTTCGGCCTGGGCATCCACGCCAGGATCAATGAGACCTTTAATTTCGGTATAGCCCTGCCCAATATGGTGCATACCTATATCAGCAAGCCTGAGATATTATCACAGGAAGACACAAAATATCTGGGCAACTTTGTCGGATATATATCCAACAGGTTTAAAGTATCTGATTTTGATTTTGATATAGAGCCCGGTATTGCTATCCGTAAGGTATCGGAAGGCGATGGAAAAGCGCCTTTGCTGGGCGATGTGAACCTGACAGGCTATTTTCTGGACGACCGGTTGACCGGAGGCTTGTCTTATCATTTTGGGGCAGAGCAATCAGGTGGAGGCATCTTATTGGGCATTCTGCTTAACAAAGTTGGTATTTATTATAGTTTTGATATATATACTGGTGACTATCAGCCGTATAATAACGGTAAGCACGAGGTAACAGTGGGCTTCACGATTGGAAGCAAGACAAAATAGATATTTAATATATAAAATCTGATACATTTATAATGTATTGATTTCTATTTGTTTTTGTCTTGATAAATATATAAGTAGGCATAATGCCTAAAAAAATATATTTAAAATTTCCTGAATAGATAAAAACTGTTACTTTTGCTTTCGGTTTCTCACCTGCGAAGACTTTCATTTTAAGACTACTACACTGAAAATCGTTGGTTTCACCAATGGTTCTCGCATTCATTTTTATACTAAGTTGGGTTCTTCTTGGAAAATATTTTCAAGTATATTTTTCTGATTATCAGATGAATATAATTTTCTTGAAATATATTTCTGTAAATTTTAATATCTGGCACGGTATTTGAATACTATAATTTTTGAAAGAAATATAAAGACTAATTTTTTTAACAAATTTTTTAAACCAAAACTAAAGCACATGAAAAAAATTAATTTTCACGGCACTGTGGGGATAAGGAATGTGATCAGGACTACGTCCTTTTTTATGTTCTTTGCTTTTGCTCTTTTCTCCTTCATGAAGGAGGGAAGCGCTCAAGTTTCCGCTAAGACGGGAGGGATTATAAGCCCATCCCATCCAGCTGCGCGTTTTGCTAACTCTATTGGTGTCACTGTCGCTCCTCTTGGCGCATGGGACCTCAATAAGGTTATACCTGTTCTTACACAAAAGCTGAATGCTCTCGATAAGAACAGCACTAATGAATTAGTACGATTTAAGGTAAGTTATTACACGGTTGTACTGCAAGAGATAACAAAATATGATATCTCTCCTGAGATTTCAACACTGAGTTCGATGAAGGCATTGTCTGAAAAGTTTAACAACCCGGCGATCACCGTTGCTGAGATGAAAAACTTGTACATTTCTTCAACCAACACATTCTAACTAATTTTTATATATCATTGCTTGTCTGGTGTTTCATGAGGTCTAAGCTTTTTATTGCGGGAGTTTATTCTGAAGAAGCAGGCACGGGAAGCAATATATACAAATTTTAATAATAATATTAATAAAACTTATGAACAATACATTTAAACTAAACAACAAAAAGAGCTTTTCCGGTTCTTTGCTTTGTATGGTTGCTGCCTTTTTAGGTTCATTGTTGGTGGGTGGTAATCTGTCAGCGCAGGTGACGTACTGTACGCCGACCACTTACACTACTGTTGAGCCTATTACGAATGTTACATTTGCCGGAATCAATAATACGACCTCGGCAACATTAAATGGCACACCTTCATACGAAAACTTTACATCCATGATAGGTGAGGTGGAGATAGGCAATGTTTATACTTTTTCAGTACAATGTAATACTGATGGCCTTCCTCACAGAAACTTTGTCTATATTGACTGGAACCAGAATGGTGTTTTCACTGATGCGGGCGAAATTTTTGAAGCTCTGCCTCTGATTACATCTACCGGTACCGACGGACTGACCGCTACTGTAGATATTACGGTTCCTGCCGGTGCTACAGTGGGTAATACCCGCATGAGGGTGAATACATACTATACTTTAGGCTCAGGGCTTCCTTCTCCTAATAATGGTTGTAACATCTATCTTAGCTATGGTCAGTGGGAAGACTATACACTGAACGTCACTGGCGGTGCTCCTCCGGGTGAAGAAGAACCTTGTGTGTTCAACTGTCCTCAGCAGAGTATTATAACCACTCTTCTGGCAGGTGAATGTTCTGCTTTCGTCCACTATAACGTATCCTATACAGGTACCTGTGTATTCCTGGGAGACCAGCCTACCAGTGTTACTCAAAACATTGGCGCTGCCCCTATTGACGACGGGTTGGACTGTGGTTTTGAAACCCGCCATTACAGGGCTTACAACACCGGAGCAAATGCGCTTCAGATCAATAGTGTCGAAGTTGCCGCTTTGTATACAGGTCAACAACAGGTTTTTGTATATACCTATCCAGGTGCTATCGGTGGTGCAACGCTCGATATCGCTCAGTTGACTCTTGTCGGCCAGTCAGTGTCTACAACCACACCTGGTAATGCCAAAACAACTATCAACCTTACTTCTCCTGTAACTATTCCTGCAGGTACGAACTATGTAGTTGAACAAAGGAAAGTGGCAGGTCAGCCGCAGTATATGATTGCTTCCAGCTACTCAGGCCAGACTGCTCCATGTTATCTTTATTCTACGGACTGTGGTGTTCCAACTATCAGTACCTATGCGAGCATAGGTTTTCCACAAATCCACTTGATCCAGAAGATCAATGGTGTTGCACTGGATGTTCCTACTCCTGTTGATATCGTTCAGGTTTCCGGTCTTCCAACCGGCTCTGCATTCCCGATCGGTACTACTACAAACTGCTTCCAGCTTGTTACGCCTGGTGGTGATATCGCTGATGAGTGTTGTTTTGATGTTGTAGTCAACCCTTATCCGACACCAATCGCGTCTATGGCATGTAATGACCTCGTTCATATCTCTGTAGATCCTGAGAACTGTGAGGCTGTGATCAATGCTGACCAGGTACTGGAAGGCGGTCCATATGGTTGTTATGATAATTATACAGTTGCATTGGGTACGTCTATGACGGGACCATTCAACCTTGGTAATACCGTAACCTGTGCCAATATCGGACAGACCCTGGCAGTACAGGTAACGGCTCCTAACGGCAACCGCTGCTGGGGCTGGATCCTGGTAGAAGATAAGATCCCGCCAACAGTTGACTGTGACGGTTGTGTGCAGGAGACCAGTGAGCTTACTGGTACGCTTGACTTCACAGATCCGTTATCTACAGGATTTGACCAGGCTTGTTATAACTTTGGCGGTTTTGGTGCTGCTGTAGGTGGTTCACACCCATATGAGCTGATCACCTTTAAGGTGCCTGTTACCGGTACATATAACTTTGGCCTTGTATCTGCAGGTCCGGTTATTGCGGGTCAGGGTTATCTGGCCGTATATCAGGATCCGGGTTTTGTGGTTAACAGCCCATGTACGAACCTGATTGGTGGTATGGATGAGTTTGTACAGACGAACTTTAACGTGAATTTGACAGCCGGTACTGAGTACCAGATGGTTATTATAGACTGGGGAACTACGGTCAATAACATTTTTGACTATGTAGTGACAGTTAACGGTCCTGGTGGAGTAGGTATCCTTGCATCTGTACCATGTGAGATAGCATGTAATGCGATCAATGACCTATTGAATGCGAAGACGATCACTGATCTGATCGATCTGGGCATAGAGACCTCACAGCCTTTTGCGACGGACAACTGTGCGGGCCCTGCATGCGGACCATTGAACTATAGCTTTACAGTGGGCGCTTTGTCTTCAACAGATATGTGTGAAGAAGGCCGTTATATTCCTATTACCTGGACGGTAACGGATCTTGGCGGAAACAGCGCATCATGTACAGAGAACATCTATATAGATCTTCCGACGCTGGATGAGGTTGTCTTCCCTGATCAGGTAGTTGTTGCATGTGGCCAGGATACGCATCCTGATGCGTTTAATGCGCAGTTGCCGATTGTGCTGGAACATCAGAATCAGCTGTTCTCGCCAGCCTACAATCCGAATGCACCAGACGGCAACACGATTGACGAAGACTGGCCTGCAGTAAGAGGCAATGACATCAGAAATGAAGGCACATATTGTAATCTGGTATCTCAATACCATGACGAAGAAGTATTGATCTGCGGACCGAACAGCGGATCTAAGAAGATCATCAGAAGATGGACCGTGGTAGACTGGTGTACAAACCAGATCAGAGAAGCGGTACAGCTGATCAAGGTAGAAGATGCGACTGCACCATCAGTGAATGCAGGACCGGACTTTACAGTGAACGCCTCACCATACGCTTGTTCAATCTGGGGCATCACGCTTCCTGCAGCGAGTGTAGTTGAAGCATGTTCACCGAATGCAGTTACCTGGAGAGTGCTGGTAAATGGCCAGGTGATCCTGAACTCAAACGGAGGAGTAGTAAGCAGCAGCATTGAGCTTGGAGTAGGTCAGCATACGCTGGTATATGAAGCGACAGATGCATGTGGCAATGTAGGAACAGACGAAGTAGTTGTAACAGTAGTGGACAACACGCCACCGAATGTGATCTGCAAAGAGTTCCTTCAGGTAACGGTCAATCCGAACGGCTGTGTGAATCTGATTCCTGCGAATCGATTTGACAACGGAACATGGGATAACTGCTGCTCAGATGATGAGCTGGTATTTAAGGTAAGAAGGATGAGTGAGCCAAACGACTCTTATTTCCGTGATACGATAGCAGTAGGGGTATTTACAAACAGAGTAATGTACAACAACGGCTCGCCATTGTTTGGTCAGCTGAACAACTCACGTGAGTCACATGATGACCTGACAGGCGTAGTAACAGGCCCATACGGAGAGAAATTCTGCGGCAGGGTTGATGTGATCATGAGAGCATACTGTGCGGGTTCACCGAATGTATATTCAGATTGTATGGTACAGGTATTTGTAGATGACAAGACCCGTCCGATCATAACAGCACCGGCAAACGTAACAGTTCACTGCGAAGACAATCCAAACAGCGTTCCGCCGAATCAGCCGCCACACCTGACGTATGACCAGTATTTCGGATATGCGACCTGGTATGATGCATGTGGATCAGTAACATTTGACTCAACGATCACAGGAACGCTCAACGACTGTGGAGAAGGCACGTTGGTTAAGACCTGGAGAGCGACCGACAAGTGCGGTAACCAGGATGTGAGATCACAGACAGTAACAGTAAGACACATATCAGACTTTGAGGTTGTATTCCCAGCGGATACGATGATCACAGCGTGTGTGGATACACAAGACTTTACACCGACACCGCACGATCCGATCTGGTGGCCAAGATTTGACAGGAATGACTGTGAGCAATTGGCGACAACCTGGTGGGATGAGCGTTTCTATGGCGAGAACGATGCATGTTTCAAGATCGTACGTCACTGGAAAGTGATCAACTGGTGTACATATGACGTAGACAGAGGAAATACCTTTGATGACTATACTTACAGATCATGGAAGCTGCCGACAACTTGTCGATGGAGACCATCATCGATCAACCAGTTTACAGCAAACGACTGTAACCTTTGGAGACCTGACATCTACAGAAGGATCCAGGATGGAGAGTACTACAGAGCACTTGATCCGACCCCTGTGGCAGGTTCACTGTATGATGCATGGTACAGAGGAGACGGAGTTGTAGAATACATCCAGGTGATCAAGGTTAAGGACAACGAGAACCCGATCATACAGGTTATCAATCCTAAGCCATGTCCGGAATTCGGAACACCGGTAGAAGAGGACAGCTATTCGAACATACCGTCGAACACACCGAATACACCATGGGTGTATAACGTGATCGGAACCCTGTACAACGGAATCTGTTCAGCACCGTCCGGTACGCTGAAAGCGAGCGCGATCGACTGTTCGAACAAGCTGAACTATCACTATGAGGTAGATGCGTTTGCGAACACAACGAACCTGAACGTTAAGTCAGTAGACTTCTCTGGCCTGACACCGGTTATCACGGATATTCTTCCGATGGGTCTGCACAGAGTATACTGGGTAGTATCAGATAACTGTGGCAATGTATCATCAGGAAACTACTGGGTAAGACTGAGAGACTGCAAGAAACCAAGTCCGGTATGTTTCAACGGATTGGCGACAGTGGTAATGCCATCATCAGGAATGATAGCGCTTCCGGCAACCTATTTCAACCACAACTCATTTGACAACTGTACACCGGCAGATGAGCTGATCTTCAGCTACTCAGCGGATGTAAACGAGACAGTGAGGACATGGACGTGTGATGATCTGGTAGCGAACGGCTCACCGATTTTCGAGGTAACGATCTATGTAACGGATGGAGATGGCAACCAGGATTACTGTAACACATTCATCAGAATTGATGACAATGACGGTGTATGTCCAGGAGTAGGCACGTTAGTAGTTAAAGGTAATGTTACAACATATGCGCCTTCTGAAGGTATCAAAGATGTTGTGATCACCTATGCAGCTGCTCCGAAAGCGATCACTGAAGATGCTACAGGTAACTATCAGTTTAACACAAGTAACACGGATGAGCAAAGACTTGAAGGTAAGCACGACAAGGATTATCTGAACGGTGTGAACGTAGGAGATATCATCAAGATCCAGAACCACATTCTGAGCAAGACAGCTCTGGATCAGCCATACAAAATGTTGGCGGCAGACGTCAACATGGACGGTAAGGTATCTGTATCAGACATCATAGAGATCAGGAAGCTGATCCTTGGTAAGACAGACAAGTTTGCGGTAGGTAAGTCCTGGAGAACATTCGATGCAAACTATGCATTGAGCATGGACAACTGGGCTGCGGCACCTGACTATGTGATGGTAACACCATCTGATAATGGTGCGGTAACAGCGAACCTGAACGGTGTGAAGCTGGGAGACGTGGATCTGAATGCAAAAGCTAACTTCTCATCCGGTGCTATTGAGCAAAGGACAGTAGGAACGCTAAACTTCAGAGCAGACGATGTACGTATGACAGCAGGTCAGACGATCGAGATCCCTGTTAAGGCGAAAGACTTTAAGAACATCGCAGGTTACCAGTTCACATTTGCTTTCGATCAGAATGCAGTTGAGTTTGTTGATATGAAGTCCGGAGCAATTGCGATCTCAGCAGAGAACTTCTCTGCGGAAAGAGCGGCTGATGGTATCGTAACAACGGCTGTTAACAACAACGATGTGATGACAGTAGCGGATGATGAGGTATTGTTTACGCTTGTATTCAATGCTAAGTCAGAGGCAAGCATCAGCTCAGTGCTGACAGCGAACTCCAGCCTGACTCCTGCAATGGGTGTCAACGGTAACGATGAGGTTCTGGATGTAGCGCTTGAGTTCAATACGAACAGCGGTGTAGTCACTGCGGGCGGCTTTGATCTGAAGCAAAACACACCGAACCCGTTCTCAACCGTAACGGCGATCGAGTTCAACCTTCCTGAAGCATCTAAGGCTACGCTGACGATCTATGACGTAACGGGTAAGATCGTTTATGTTAAGAAGATCGATGCATCGAAAGGTCTGAACAAGGAGCTTGTAAGCAAAACACAGATTGGTTCAACAGGAGTAATGTTCTATCAACTGGTAGCTGGAGATTATTCAGCGACTAAGAAGATGGTTATTCTGGACTAATCGTTAGTGATACTTAAGACCGAGTTTAAATTTATTTAAAATCGGTTTTTGGGACGACTCCCGCTTCTGCTGAAGCGGGAGTTTTTTTTGTTTTAGCCATTAACATATTTTAAAAAAATATATAGGTATAAAAGATTTGTTAATTAACTCAATAAAAATATATTTGTAGCTGATAAGAGTGTGCTGAGACTAACTATCCCACCCGCTTTTCGTTCTCCCAAGAACTGTAACCTTTCACTTTGCAGACAGTTGCAGGTAATCAATATTAACAAAACCAAATTTTAAGATATGATCATGAACAGTTCTACACTTATTCCTATACGCAACTCATGGCGCCATATTCCTATGGTGATCCTGATGATTTGTGCATGGGTTTCGGTTTCTTCGGATTTAAATGCAAATAACGGACAGGGTATTCTCGTCAAAAGCCAGGAGAATATGGATGCCAGTCAGTGGTGTATCTGCCCTCCTTCCTGGATCAATGTTTCCTGCAGCCAGCTCGATCCGGGCCTGAATTACGGAAATCCTACAATTGCTTATGGCTGTAACTGCGGGTCGATCATTTATGGTCCGTATATTCAGGACAACCGTGTCGGATGTGGCTCTGGTACGATTATCAAGACCTGGAATATCTGGACGATGTATGGTGATTTTACCTGTGTCCAGACGATCAATGTGACTGGAGGTTATTACGGCTATCCCGTTATTCAATGGCCGCCGGACTATATGGTCAACGGCTGTAGCGGCGGAACACATCCTGACCAGCTGCCTCCCCCGTACAATAAGCCGACATGGTGGGCACCGGAATGCTCTCAGCTGATGTATACCTGGTATGATGAAGTGTTTTATACTGAAAATATAGAAGGCATCTGCAGGAAGATCCTTAGACACTGGAAAGTGATCGACTGGTGTGTGTATGATGTGGATCATCCATGGCAAGGTGGCTACTGGACCTGCACACAGCTGATCAAGGTCAGAGATCAGTATCCTCCGACCATCTATTGCCCCGGAGATGTTGTGGTTGATGCCGGACCCAATTGTACAGGATCATATGTACACATTCCACCCGCAACATCTACGGATCCGTGTGGCAATGTGACTATCACGAATAATTCTCCATACGATATATATGGTGGTGCTGATGCAAGCGGTTACTATCCTCCGGGCACGACCAAAGTGACCTTTTTCGCTAAAGATGCCTGTGGAAATGTTTCTACCTGTTCGATCAATGTAACTGTAAAAGATAAGAAAAAACCAACACCTGTGGTGTACTATGGCTTGAGTACAAGCCTTATGTGTATGAATCCGCAGCCGATGATAGAGATTCAGGCCAAGTGGTTCGACGCAGGATCATTCGATAATTGTACGCCGAGGCATAAGCTCAAATTTGACGTTTACCCTAAAGTATTTACCTGTGCTGACAGGGGATACAATGATGTAACGATCACAGTTACCGATGAGGCCGGCAATTTTGAAACCGTTAAGTCGTACATTATTGTAGATGACAACCAGGGCTGTTGCGGCCCGGATACGACCAATCCGCCGGTGCTGACCTGTCCGGGTGATATAGTCGTTGATGCGACGACCAATGATTGTTCGGGAGCATATGTTGATCTCCCACCTGCCACTGCAACGAGTGATTGTAATGGCTCAGTGACCATAACCAATAACTCTCCTTATGCAACTTCAAACGGTGCAAATGCGAGTGGTACCTATCCAATCGGTACTACGGTTGTGACCTTTACCGCAATAGACCATTGTAATAAAAAGACGACCTGCAAAACCACAATAAGGGTTAAAGACGGCAAAAAGCCTACTCCGGTTGTCTTTTATGGCCTGGCTATAACCTTGATGGAGGATACCATCAACGGCGGCGGTACTATTACACTGGTTCCTGAATGGTTTGATGCAGGATCATTCGACAACTGTACGGATAACCAGGATCTCATCTTCTCGGTGAGCCCGAGCGTATTCAACTGTGACAGCTTAGGAGAAAGAAATGTCACGATTACCGTGACCGACGAATCCGGCAATACGGAGTATGTCAATACATATATAGTTATCCAGGATCCGGCCGGTGTTTGTGTAACTGACTTTACTGCGAATGTTGCCGGTCTGATCAAGACAGAAGACGGCGATAAGGTATCTGCGGTCAATATGCAGGCAATGACCTCTGACACGATGTACGAAAAACGGGTTGATGGCGATTATGTGCTGCTTGATCTCAAAGGTGGTGAGCAATACGAGATCGCACCTAAAAAAGCTGATGATGTAAGGAACGGTGTGTCGACACGTGACCTCATTATCCTCAAAAATCACATCCTTGGAAAATCATTGCTTCAGAGCCCTTATAAGCTCATTGCAGCTGACGTCAACAGTGACAAGATCATCAATACCGCCGACCTGATCCTGTTGCGTAAGATCGTGTTGGGAACATTGGATACCTTACCGGGTAATTTCAGCTGGAAATTTATTGACGGCAGCTATATCTTTGATCCGTTTAAACCTGCTTTGACCCAGAACTATCCTACTTCAGTTAAAATTCCTAAGCTGAAAGAAAATAAGGATAACATATCTTTTATCGGTACCAAGCTGGGTGACCTGAACAGCTCTGTTTTGGCGAGCGCAACATCCAATACCGGAGATATCGCTGTGCGAGGGGAAGGTAACATCAAGATGTATGCTCTTACTTCTGAGAAAGGCAGGTCTGTCAATGTGGACTTTACTCCTGAAATGCTTGTCAGAACGGATGGCATGCAGATGGAGCTGATGTTTGATCCGACTGTTCTGAGATTCAATGATATTACTCCATCCATGTTGACCGGCTTTGTTTCCGGTATCAATCTGAATACCAAAGAGCTTGCAAATGGTATTATCAAGATGAGTTGGGTTGCGAATGATGCTGTTAGTGTGGATCCGAGCCAGGTAATGTTCTCATTACAGTTTGAAAGGCTTACCGAAACGGGAGATGTTAAGTTCAGGCTTAATCCTTATGGATTGAATGCTGAGTTGTATGACCAGTCAGAAAATGTCTATAACATCGAATTGATCAACGAAAAGGTCGAATCAACAGATGGCTTTGCCTTGTTCCAGAACAGGCCGAATCCGCTGCAGTCCTACACGACGATCGGTTTTAACCTTCCTGAAGCATCCGATGTTGACCTGAGTATCTACAACCTCTCCGGCGAACTGGTAAAACAGATCAAAGGCAATTACCCTAAAGGTACCAACAATGTCAGCATTGAGTGGAACTATGCTAAAGGCGTATTCTATTATACGCTGAAGGCGGGTAAAAATGTCGCAACTAAGAAAATGATTGTGATCGAATAAATTTTGGTCAATCTGATACAAAAAGGGCTTATCAAGTGGTAAGCCCTTTTTATTTTTCAGCAGTTTAGATCCATTATCATATAATTGTGCTGCTGAAATTGTTCTGTCGTCTGCTTGTAATTGAATAGGGGATGCAGGTGTGTTAAGCTTATTAAAGCCTATATTGTCATATTGCAGATTGTGAACCCTTCCGGTAGTTCGGGCGTATATTTTTTGAGAAGGTTCATTAACGGAAAAAACAAATTTGGAAAGATCTTCTGCCCTTTCTTTTCCCATAATGACAGTCTGGTAATAGAAGAATTATAAATATTTGAAAAATGCCGGAATCCATCTCATGTAATGCGGATCGTAATAATCTTACAATCGTAAATACCGGCATTCAATTCAAACAGAACAATGGAAAGAAGTTGTTATTGGTCTATAATTGAATATTAACCGGTATAGTTAACCACAAGGTTCATCCCTATATCATTTATGTTTGAAATAACCTGACAAACTTAGGTTATATAAATACAGGATAACTGAGCCGCCAATCAATATTTAGGACTTGAATAAAAGCTGGATAAGAAGATCATAGCGATCTTAAACGGTTCATCGATAGTTGATTTCATTTTATCATTGATGATCCAGTCCCGGGGATCCATCTCCCATTGGGTGTAGACTTCATATTCGCCGGCTTTACTGCTTGTTTTCCATCCGTCATAGACATTCTCATACATGGTTTTGTAGGTGAGCGTCTGGCTGTCGTCGGTAATTCTCCACTGATTGAAATCACCTGTATAGATGGTCTTCATCGTGATGATCCTGTTGCCTGACCGCAGTTCCCAGATATTCGGATCTCCTTTGGACCTTTGCTTGACCTGGCCGGTTGTTTCTCCTATCCGGTAATCCCATTCCGACCAGTCATTCTGAACGGCCCACCTCAGGCGGATATAGCCTACCGGCTCCTCACCACTACTATACAGATCCCAGGAAGTAAAATCGTCTTCTCTCGATATGCTCATCGCAGCTATACCCACCGTGGTAGTATCCTCCTGGGCAGCCAGCCTCACGATGCCAGAAAGAAAAAATAAGAAAAAAATGCAACGGATCAAGATCTCGATTTTAAGTTAAAAAGGCAGATCGTCATCAAACGGCCCGTCATTGATCTCAAACGGAACATCGGTCCCACTTGTTGCCTTGTCAGTAGATGGAGCGGCCAAAGACTCGATCTTCCAGGCATTGAGATTGGTAAAATATTTACCCTGCCATTCCCTGCCTCGCAGATCGAAATGTACTTTTATCTCGTCATTTTCATTGTAAGGCTCGATCAGGCTTACACGCTCCTGAGCCAGCTGAAATTTGATATACTGCGGGTAGGTCTCGCTGGTGACGATTACAAATTCGCGGGTTTGGAAGGAGGCTGTCTTTGATTCTACTTCATATTTTCTGACCAGCCTGCCTGAAATTTCAAAACTCATCTGATATCAATTTTTAAGATTAATAAGCAATTGCAAATAGCACACGCTGTGTGGCCGCTTTACCTGAATAAACACAGCTGCCCTCCTCCTCTGTGCTGTCGAGAGGTATACACCTAATGGTCGCTTTGGTCAGCTCTTTGATCTTTTCTTCGGTCTCAACAGTGCCATCCCAGAAGGCACGGATAAAACCGCCTTTTTCTTCCAGCACTTTCCGGAATTCATCAAAATTACTTACATCGGTAATGTGCTCATCCCGGTATGCTTTTGATTTCAGGTACAGATTTTCCTGTATCGAATCCAGGGTATCGGCTATTACATCTTCTATGCCTTCGAGCCTGACCTGTTTTTTCTCAAGGGTATCCCTCCGGGCCATTTCCACTTCGCCGTTGGCGAGGTCGCGTGCGCCGATACCGATGCGGACAGGAACGCCCTTCATCTCATATTCGGCAAATTTGAATCCGGGCCGGCGCTTGTCATCGTGATCATATTTGGCAGTTATACCGCGCTTCTTCAGTTTGGCGACCAGGTCTTGAGCAACGGCATCTATTTCGTCATTGGCTTTAGGGATGGGTACGATCACGACATGAATAGGCGCCAGCTTGGGAGGTAAAACGAGCCCGAGGTCATCGGAATGAGTCATGATCAGCCCTCCAATCAGCCTGGTGGAAACACCCCAAGAAGTGGCCCACACGTATTCATCGGTATTTTTATCATTGAGGAACCGGACATCAAAGGCTTTGGCAAAATTTTGACCGAGAAAGTGTGAGGTGCCGGCCTGGAGAGCTTTGCCATCCTGCATCATGGCCTCGATCGTATAGGTATCGAGAGCGCCTGCAAATCTTTCATTGGGCGACTTTACCCCTTTTATCACCGGCATCGCCATAAATTCCTCGGCAAATTTTGCATATACATCCAGCATCGTCCTGGTCTCTTCGATGGCTTCTTCCGCAGTCGCATGGGCAGTGTGCCCTTCCTGCCATAAAAACTCGGCGGTTCTCAGGAACATTCTTGTACGCATCTCCCAGCGCATGACATTGGCCCATTGGTTGATAAGCAGGGGAAGATCCCTGTAGGATTTGACCCAGTCCTTATAAGTATGCCAGATGATGGTTTCCGAAGTAGGGCGGATGATAAGCTCCTCTTCCAACTTGGCTGACGGATCGACCACAACACCTTTTCCGTCAGGATCATTCATCAGGCGATGGTGAGTGACCACAGCACACTCCTTGGCAAAGCCCTCCACGTGTTCTGCTTCCCTGCTCAGAAAGCTTTTGGGAATAAGCAGGGGGAAGTAAGCGTTGACATGTCCGGTTTCCTTGAACATGAAATCGAGCTGATCCCGCATTTTTTCCCAGATCGCGTATCCATAGGGTTTGATGACCATGCAGCCTTTGACGGCGGAATGCTCAGCCAGGCCTGCTTTGATCACTATATCGTTGTACCAGGAGGAATAATTCTCCGCTCTGCTTGTTATTTCTTTGCTCATTCTTTACCAGATATTTGACAAATCCGAATCTCAAACTTTATTACAGATCTGTACGTTATACTGAAGTGTTCGTTAATTGAAGTTTAACTAATTGAAAAACAAATATTATTAATATTTTAACACAAATACGGGGATAAAAGTAATACTTTAGCCGTTGAATAGAGTATATAAGTTACAATTCATTAAAAATTTATAAAATGAAAGTTTTGCGATTTTTGGTTTCAGTAGTGATGTCTGTCATGGCATTCAGCTCTGCAGTGTATGCGCAATTCGATGATGTTTATTTCGATCCGAAAAAAGATGTTTTGCCTGGATCTTATGCCAAGGCTGACAAATATAGCGGTAAGACAGACTACCAGAGAGATGAGGACTACGCTGTATCGGGCGGTTATGAAGGAAACAAGACCATTAATAATGGCAGTAATTATGACGATAATGGTTACAACTATGACGACGGTTATTCCGATGGTTATGAGGATGGCTATTATACAAGCAGGATCAATCGTTTCCACAGATATAACAACAGCGGCTTCGGCTATTATGATCCGTGGTATTACAATGGGTTTGACAGCTGGGCTTTCCGTCCGAGTGTGACCTTCATGTATGATCCGTTTTTTAATTACAACCGTTTTTACAGGAACAATTTCTGGTGGGATCCCTACGGCTACAATAGCTGGTATGGTTATCCGTACGGTGGATATGGCTACGGCTTTGATCCTTATTTCAACAATTACTACGGCTATGGCTATAACGGCTGGTATGGTGGCGGTTGGTACGGAAATGGGTGGTATGGCAATGGATGGGATAATAATGCTACCAAACGTGTCTACGGAGCGCGCAATGGCGGTGCTGTCGTAGGTAGTAATTCGGGCTACAGGGATCGTTCTGAGATCAGAACTACTGATCCGGCTAACAGCAGAACACGACAGTCGACTACAACCAAGACCTCTATCGATGAAAGAAGCACACCTTCAACACGTGATCGCAGCGATGTGAAAACGCCTCAATCAGGAACGACGACAAGAGAAAGAGTATCTCCGGAACGTCAGCAGCGCCAGACTCCCGAACGCACACGTACAACTCCGCAGAGAGAAACCAGACCTGCGAGAGAATCTTCACCGCGATCCTATGAAACTCCTTCAAGAACGAGGAGTGAGCGATCCTCTTCCGAGAGCTTTTCATCTCCTTCAAGATCCAGCTCATCTTCCGGGTCTTCCAGATCTGGCGGTGACAGCGGAAGCAGCGGACGTTCCTCATCTTCAGGCAGAACAGGTCGTGGAGGTTAACATCAGGTGACATAGAAATATCTTAAATAACTTGATAAGGTGGTATTGCGGCTGTTTTACCACCTTATTTAATTTAGGGAAACTAACTGATCCTTACTTTAGTTAAAAATTTGTTACACCGGGTAGGAGGATGTAACATCCGGCCTGATGCGGGCGTCCAAGCTAAAAACCCGACTTGTTAAAACCATAAAAACATATACCATGAATAAAATAATTGTATTTGGGACGATATTGCTTGCAGCTTTAACCCTGCAATCAGCCAGCGCCCAGTCAGCTCTTGATGTATTGAGGCTTTCTAATCAGACTCTCATAGGTACGGGCCGCGCTGCGGGAACCAATACGACCATGGGGGGCATTGGCGGAGACTTTACGTCACTTTCTTCTAATCCCGCAGGTATTGCCCAGTACCGGTTGTCGGAGATCATGCTTTCTCCGACGGTAGTAAGCACCGGAACAATTTCACAATTACTGAACGGTAGCGAAGGACCTGAAGTAAAGGACAGCAAGACCAAGTTCCGCTTGCCCAACTTAGGCCTTGTGATCGCAGGTCAGAAAAACTCCAATCTGAGCTATGCTTTCGGCTTCGGGATCAACGGATATACGGATAATAGCCAGAATGCAGTGTTCAGAGGTAAAAGCAAGGGCTCTATTGTAGAAAGATTTGCTGCTCTGGGCAATGGCCTTGACCTGAACCAGTTGGATAATTATGAGGCAGGGCTTGCCTGGGATACGGAGGCGCTGATCGAGCAGAGGCCTGATGGTTCTTATGCCTATGATTATGAAGATTATAAGGATCAGGAGCTGAATAAATATCAGACGATCACGGCCAAAGGCCGCTATAATGATGTCGCATTTTCAGGCGGGGTCAACCTGAGCAATAAATTCCTGATAGGTGTATCTGTCGGTATTCCATCTTTCCGGTATAATGAAAGAAAAATCTACCAGGAACGTGACGATGCGCATCTTGTTGATTATTTTGATCAGCTCCGTTTCCGGGAATACAAAATAGCTTCCGGAGTAGGTGTCAATGGTAAGCTGGGTATTATATTTAAGCCTGTCAACAACCTGCTCATCGGTGCGGCAATTCATTCGCCGTCTTTTATTTCCATTACGGACAATTTTAGCACCGACCTGCTTTATGAATTTACCTATGAAGGCCAGCAAAGCAGCAAGTTTGCTGAGTCTCCTGAAGGTACGATCAACTATACAGTGACCACCCCTATGAAGCTAATGGGCAGCATAGGCGGCATTGTCGGCAAATACGGCTTCATCAATGCCGAAGTTGAATACCAGGATTTTTCAAAAGGAAGGATGAGAATAAGTTCGGATGATCTGTTTGACAAGCAGGTTGAGGATCAGATCAACGGTGAGGTAAAAGCCAATTATACTTCGGCCATAAAGGTCAATTTCGGCGCGGAAGTCGCAGCCATTCAAAACTTCAGGATCCGTGCCGGGGTCGGCTTTGCTCAGAGTCCCTATGTCGATCAGCGGGATTTTCATCCTAATTTTGGATTTGGGGTGGGATATAAGACCGATTATTTCTTTATGGATCTCGCATACAGGCAATGGAGGTCGGAGAATGGCTACCAGCCGTATTATATCTCTCAGGCAAGCCAGACCCTTGTCGATCAGCATATCGTACAAAACGCGTTTGTGCTGACATTGGGCTTTAAGCTTTATTAAAGAAAGATAAATTGAATACGATTTCCGCTAAAGATTTCGTATTCAATTTTATATGTATTCGAAATTGGCTAAAGATGATAACAAGCCATGAATTTTAAAAGATTTAACTGTCAAAATCTTATTTTTGTGCCGATTTTCGAATGAAAAAATAAAAATATGGCTACATACGAGCTCATTATGCCCAAGATGGGAGAAAGCATCATGGAAGCAACCATTCTCAATTGGGTAAAAAATGTCGGAGATACCATAGAAGTAGATGAAACTATCCTGGAAATCGCCACTGATAAGGTCGATAGTGAAATTCCCTCGCCGGTTGCAGGGAAGCTTACCAGTATCCTCTTTAATGTAAATGATGTGGTACCGATCGGAACGGTCATTGCACATATAGAAACCGGCGCTGCGTCGGAGGCGGCCGTATCATCAGGCGAACAGGCTCCTCAAAGCCAGGTTGAAGAAAAGATCCCTTATGTTCCCGCTCACGACGTACAACCGGCAGCTGCGTCCTCTGCGTCTTTTAAAAGTGACCGCTTCTACAGCCCTCTTGTCAAAAGCATTGCTTCCCAGGAAGGTATAACGGTCGGAGAGCTGGATAGCATCAGCGGCAGCGGCCAGGATGGCCGGGTGACCAAAAATGACCTGTTGGACTATATCAAACACAAATCATCTTCAACAGCGCCTTCACAGCAACAAGCTCCCGCACCTCAATCAGTTCCCGCTGCTACGCAGACCCCTGTGAGTGAGAAGCCGGCGACCGGCCAGGCAACCTCGATCAGCGGTGATGTCGAAATAATTGAGATGGATCGTATGCGTCGCCTTATTGCGGACCATATGGTGATGTCGAAGCATACTTCGCCCCACGTTACTTCATTTGTCGAAGTCGATGTGACCAATATTGTGAAATGGCGCGAAAAGGTCAAAAAAGAGTTTTCACAGAAATATGGCCAGAATATTACCTTTACTCCTGTATTTATCGATGCTGTAGTGAAGGCTATACATGATTTCCCGCTGATCAACAGCTCAGTGGACGGCACAAACATCATACGTAAAAAGAATATCAATATCGGTATGGCGGCCGCTCTTCCTTCCGGAAACCTTATTGTTCCGGTCATCAAAGACGCCGACAACATGAATCTTATCGGCCTGACCAAATGTGTCAACGACCTGGCGGGACGTGCAAGAAACAACCAGCTCAAACCGGAAGAGATACAGGGAGGAACTTTTACGCTTACCAATGTAGGCTCATTCGGAAATATCATGGGTACACCGATCATCAATCAGCCGCAGGTGGCGATTATGGCGGTAGGAGCCATTAAAAAGAAGCCCGCCGTGCTTGAAACACCCGATGGTGATGTCATCGCCATCAGGCATATGATGTTCCTTTCCTTGTCATACGATCACCGTGTAGTGGATGGAAGCCTGGGTGGGTCTTTCCTTCGCCGGACAGCCGATTATCTGGAAGCATTTGATGTCAATCAGTCAATCTAGCTGAATGGGACAGATAAGATTATTTGCCTGTGCCATTTTAATTCTATTCGCCTGCCCTGATATGATCTATGGTCAGGCTTCCCTGGGTAAGATCAGGGATGAAGCTGACAGGAACTTCAAACAACAGAACTATCTGCATGCAGTGAATCTATATGAACGGTTTCTGCAGGGCGGAGGCAGCCAGGATGTAAATAAAAACCTGGGCATTGCCTACTACAATACCAACAGGCTGCCGGATGCCGAAAAGGCGCTCAATAGTTACTATTCAGCCCATCAGAAAGACCTTGAGACCGTTTACTACCTGGCCTTGATTACACATCATGAGATGAAATATGACCAGGCGATAAACTTTTACAAATACTTCCTTTCCCTCACTAAGACATCCAACTCGCTGTATGCGTCGGTTATTGCCGATATCAAACGCTGCGGAAATGCTAAAAAGATAAAATACCAGGAAGAGCTGGCAATATGTGAAAACTCCGGCCCTAGGGTCAATTCTCCTGCCGATGAATTTAATCCGGTCTGGAGTCCCAACCATCCGGGGAGGGTTTACTTCACAACCAACCAGGCGATCGATACCAGCGATCGCGCCGATAACATTATGGCCCGTGTTTCGGGAGATTACAATATGTTCGGCTCTGAGATCCAGGTCGATAACGGTCTGCTGAGCTACGGACAGCCGGTCAATTTTGACCTTGTTACTCCACAGGTAGAAGAGCTATATGGATTTAATGAAAATGGGAGGCTGTTGTTTTTCGGAAGGGGAAAGGACCTCGACCACCTGACCATATATACTGAAGACCTATCGAAAGACAGTGAGAATGAGGAACGGGTAAGCAAGCTCAACGCCTCTTTTGCCGATGATCCTTACCTGATCGATTTATTCCCGTTTTCAGATTCCGTCCTGCTATTTTCGTCGATCCGGCCGGGGGGATATGGAGGATATGATCTTTATTATTCAGAGTATAGAGACGGCAAATGGAATGAACCTGTTAATTTCGGAGACCAGATCAATTCTCCTTTTGACGAAAGATCCCCATTCCTTTCCCGCGATGGCCGCACCTTATACTTTTCTTCAAATAATTATAACAGCATAGGAGGCTTTGACATTTTTACCTCTTATTATCTTGATAAAAGCATGGCCTGGGACAAGGCTGTCAATATGGGAGTACCGGTCAATTCCCCCGGTAATGACCTGTTCTTTAAGCTGGGCAACGATGGCCAAAAAGCTATCTTTTGCTCTGACAGGAAGTCGGGCTACGGCGGATTCGACCTTTATTCCGGCTTTTTCAAATCGGTGAGAAAGGAGCAGCACCAGGAAGCGCTACCGGAGGTATTTTTTATGGTGCCTGAATTCCGCATGAATAGCCAGGAATATAAGGACGAAGTATTGGCCAGCAAGATCACCTCGCTCAATATCGAGCCGATGTATTATACCAGCGATGATAATGTCCTCCAGGTAAAGAACAAACAACAGATCGACCTTCTCATAGAGATCGCTAAAAAATTCCCTTCTGTTACTTTCAACATCCTTGTCAATAGCGAATCGAGCGTGTCGCCTGAAATTGAGCTCTATTTCGGGGTCAAAAGAGGGGAGTCGGTCAGCAACTATATGATCTCCAGGGGAGTAGCCGGCCACAGGATCAATATCCAGAGCGTGGGCAGCCTTTACCCGATCGCCAAGAATGTGATTGACGGAAGGCCGAGCACTTCGGGACAGAATCTCAACAGGCGTATCGAAGTGACGCTCAATAATATCGATTCCCTGCCATTGAAGATATCCTATAAGCAACCTTTTGTCAGCGACCTGTTGAAGACCAGCGACGGCAGCAAGTTTAAGCGTAGGATCAACGGCCTGTCATACAGAGTTCAGATCGTATCCCTGCGGCAGATGTACAATGGCGATATATATTCTCTTAATCCCGATCTGCTGATCGAGTCTCAGGGCGGTACGGGTATGTACCGTTACCTGGCCGGGTTGTTCCCTTCTTTTGAAGAGGCCAGGGCTTTCCAGGAAGTTATGATCAATAACGGATTGAAAGATGCATTTATCATACCTTATGTGGATAACGTGAGATTGAGTAAAACAGCAATTAGTGAGACTGTGATGAATAAATATCCCGACCTCAGAAAATATTATCTAAATTAGGGATGGAGTCGATACAAAATATACGGGAATCATATCCTCAACCGGAACATATGGGCAGATACGCTTTTTTTAAAGAAAGTTTAAAAAATCTGAAGACAGTCGGGACAGTGACCCGTAGCTCCAGGTACCTTTGTCAGGCCGTAGTCCGTGAGGCCAGGCTTCAGGATGCCAGGGTTGTGGTAGAGCTGGGTGCCGGTGACGGCGTGATGACAAGGCATCTGCTCGGGGCCATGTCAAAAGACGCTGTGCTTATTTCGTTTGAGATCAATAAGGCATTCTGTGAACAAATGGCGCAGATCGATGATAATCGTCTGGTGATCATCAATGATTCGGCGGAGATCCTTCCTGATATCCTCCATTCAATGGGGATCAAAGAGGTAGATGTCGTCGTAAGCGCGCTTCCCTTCTCTGTGTTTCCGGAAGATCTTGCGCTTACCATTGTACGGATCAGTCATGAGGTGCTGACAAAAAAGGGCCGCTTTGTCCAGATCCATTACAGCCTGAAGACCAGAAAGCTATATCGCGAGGTATTTGGGAATGTGGCGACAGGGTTCGAACTCAGAAATATTCCTCCAGCTTTTGTATTGACAAGCATAAAACTATAGAAAGGCGTCGCTTTGGCAATGGCCTGGTGTTTTAGATCTTTTCCGGTTAAAAATCCTTGTTCTTCTCAATTTCAATGACGTCGATCTGGCGGCTTAGACCTTCATCCAGTGATATAAGCGTTTCCGTGTTGGAAATCCCTTTGATGTCGATGATCTTTCCATGAAGGATATTTTTAAGGTGGTTATTGTTTTTACAGATCAGCTGTACAATGGCGCTGAACCGGCCGGTGGTCAGATTGACCACAGTTACTTCAGGGATCTTTTTAAGCGCTTCTATCACATTTTTGTAGTTGGCACCTTCTGAAAAGCTGACTCCCACAAAGGCTTTGATCTCGAAACCCAGCTTGGTGTGATCAGCTATTAGATGCATCGCCTTGATCACCCCGATCTGTTCCAGCTTTTTCATACGTACGTGGATCGTACCACCTGAAACCTCCAACTGACTGGCAATTTCTGCATAAGTCGAATTCGCATCCTTCATTAAAATTGATAAAATTTGCTTATCAATTCGATCTAATTCATGATCTTTGTTCATATATGAATGTTTAGGTTGTATTTCTATTTTCTTTTAGATTAAGATAATTTTAACACGAATATAAATAAAAATGTTCAATTTTTTTAGCGAAAACTATAATTACTTTAAATAATATGGGTAAAGTGTTATATCCTTTTGCTGTTTCAGTCATTTTATTTATTCTGCTGCAATTTTTTCACTTTAATACAAAAAATCAGGAAAACGGCGTATTTATTAGAAATTCTGTAGAGGAAGGCGTTGAAAAAGAAATTAACGCCTACATCCGGAATTTTAATCCCGGTCTGGCTGGTCATGCTTTACCCACTGAAAAACTGACGGAGCACAGTCCCACATCACTGAATGAAATCCAGATCATTCCTGGCTCAGTCTATCAAAGCTCTTTCCGTTATCTGCCGAATCCCGCCCTAGAAAATCATAAGGACGTAGTCGATGCAAAGATTATCCCGCGCTATGGCCTCACCAAATTGCCAGGGCAGAAGACCGGTATGATCGTGATATCCAGCTTTAACACTCTTGCATATATCTCTTTTATGAATGCAATGGAGAGTATGGCGGGTACGTCAGGGATCGACACTCTGGTGATCGATCTGCGCGGCTGCAGGGAAGGTGTGGATGCCGAGGCCATTAAAATAGCCAATCAGCTGATATTCGATGAAAACACCCCAATGGTTGAAGAGGTCTATTTTAATGGCACGACCAACCTGGTGAAATCAAGCGGAAAGGTCTTTTTTCCGGTAAAGAAGATATATATACTTATAAATAAAAATACTGCAGGCATACCTGTTTTTTTTACCCGGATCCTCAAAAGAACAGGATTGACACAGGTATTGGGCAGCTATTCCGGCGAAGATCCCCTGCTGGTCAGGTACTTTCCCCTGTCTGATGGCCGTTATCTCTGGTTGCCTGTGGGCTCTTACCGGTATCAGGATGCTGGCCAGAAAGAGAAGAGCGGAAGTACAGACCTTCAGGTTGACAGACTGTTGGATGATGAGCATATGGACCAATGGATACGTGCCAGGTTCTGATCAGGGCCTTATGACAATGATCTCCCGGTCGCGACCGGCTTTGATAATGCTGGAGCCGGCCCTGCGTTCCAGATCCGATCTTCTATGCAGGACCGTGTAGCCAACTCCCTGCCGTATCGTTTCTGTTATCTCCGGAAAAATGGCGGGAGCGGGCTGACCGCTGACATTGGCCGACGTGGATACGACCGGATTGCCATATTGGACTAGTAATGTCCGGCAGAAATCGTCCTCGGGGATGCGGATCGCGACGGTGCCGTCGGTATTGATCACCGAAGGGGCGAGATTATGGGCGTTGTTCAGAATAAAGGTTACAGGCTTGCCGGCCTTTGTCTTATAGTCGAGCATCGCCGGGGGGACGGGGTCTGCATAGAGTGGGATGCTGTCGATATCCCTGACCAGGATGACAAATGACTTACTGTCCGGTCTTTGTTTCAGTTCGATCAGTTTTTTTACCGCATCTTCATTGGTCGCATCGCATCCTATGCCCCAGATCGTATCGGTAGGGTAGAGGATCAACGAACCTTCTTTCAAAAACGTCATACATTTATCAATGTCATTTTGAAAGCTCATTAAATTCCATTTTTTACAAAGATAGATCGCTCTTAGTGATTTATGGAAAAGTTGTGGCTTCTTTATCCTTGATGGTCCCGCATATTTATAATAACTTTGTATGTGAGGGGATCTTGAAAACTACACCGTTATTTGCGCGTTTTTGAAAGTTTGACACAGATGAAGAGTTGGTATTTTTTTCTCCTGTTTATGCTTACGGCTCAGCTTGAAGCCGTGGCTAAGCATATAATCGGAGGGGTCATGTATTATGAGTTTGTTCGTCAGACGGGCAATAAGATCACCTATAAGATCGTGCTGAAGATGTACAGGGATTGTAAACCTGAACTTAATAAGGCTGACTTTGACGGATTGACAGGAGAGATCAAGGCGCTGGGGACCGTTTACAGGGGAAGTGAGCTGACACCGGTAGAAGTGATCGATTTTGGAAGGCCGGTGATAAGAAAAATAGAGTCCGATGCAGGAAACAAATGCCTGGTCCTTCCTCCCGGGATTTGTGTGGAAGAGGGTGTGTACAGCGCCACGGTTGAGCTGCCTGTCAGCACTTCCAGCTATCATATAAGCTACCAGCGTTGCTGCAGGAACAACAGCATATCAAACATTGTCACTCCCGGCGATGTCGGGGCCACCTTTACCGTGGAGATAACTTCCCTCGCTCAAAGCCTTCACAACAGCAGTCCACAGTTTGTCAAATTCCCGGCGATAGCGATATGCGCCAATTTCCCGATCCAGTTTGATCATGCAGCCAGCGATATAGATGGAGATTCCCTGGTGTATTCGCTTTGCGCACCGTTTGTCGGAGGCGGGAACGATGATATGGGCAACAGCGGGTGCTATGTCGTGGCTCCTCAGCCCGATTGCCCGCCGCCGTATAGTGAGGTCGTTTTTCGTTCTCCCTATACACCGGCCAATCCGCTCGGTGGTAATCCTGTTCTGACGATCGACGCACGAAACGGCTTTTTATCAGGGACGCCCAATGTCACAGGCCAGTTTGTCGTTGGGATCATGGTCCGGGAGTATAGAAACGGGAAGCTCTTATCGGAGGTAAGAAGGGATTTTCAGTTTAATGTCACTTCCTGTGAAAAAACGGTCGATGCTATCATAGCAGCTGCAGGCCTGGAAGGGAAAGACCTCCAGTTTAAGCTATGTGGCGATTCCGAACTTGATCTTACATTTAAAGGTAATCTGACCGCCGACATCTTTGATCTTTTGTGGACCTTTGAGCATAATGGCAAGATCCAGACCGGTGCTAATAAGACCTTTACACTGAATACCGAAGAGCTGGGCACTTATTCCGGAAAACTGGTCCTTAATCCCGGCCTTCCGTGCTCTGACTCCGCCAGGGCTGTGATCCAGGTATTTCCGGATATAAGAGCTGATTTTGGGTTTGATTACGATACCTGCTATGGAAAGATAATCTACTTTAAAAATAAATCCGTCAGTGATGCAGGCCCTATCACACAAACAAGCTGGAAGGCCAATGAAGTCGTCTTCTCGAATGCTACTGACAGCCAATTCAATATTTTGAAACCCGATTATTATGATATGGAGATCGTGGTTGAAGATAAGAATGGCTGTATGGACAGCATGACCAGGCAGGTACCTTTTTTTCCGATCCCGAAGGATGAGCTGGTCGATCCCGGCAATATAACGGGCTGTGCTCCATTTGTATACCGGTTTAAAAAACCTAACGACTATATCACGGACCGATATGAGATATTGTGGACCTTCGGAGATGGCCAGACAGGCAGTGGTGTACAACCAACACATCAATATGAGCAGGCAGGAATATATAGTGTCGGAGTTTCCGTAAAGAATATTTTTGGCTGTCAGACCTCCGATGAATTTCCTAATACGGTCACCGTTCTGGAATCGCCGGTAGCTGGTTTCTCCTACCTTCCTCAAAATCCTTCCAATCTTGAGCCAACGGTCGCCTTTTCCGATCAAAGCCTCAAGGCACAATTCTGGTTTTATGATTTCGGTAACGGGGACAACAGCTCTGTACAAAATCCTGTCTATACCTATCCTGATACCGGTGTATATTATGTCCGCCAGATCGTCAGGCATGAGAACGGTTGCAGGGACACCATGCAGATTCTGCTGGATGTCGCGCCCCGGTATACGCTCTACCTGCCGAATGCATTTATCGCAGGCTCCGGTTCACTGAACGCTGAGTTCGGCCCGGTGGGTGTTCCGTTTGGCGTCCGCAATTATGAAATGCTCATTTTTGACCGGTGGGGTAATAAAGTATTCGAGTCGAAAGATTTTGACGAAAGGTGGGACGGCCGGGACAAAAAAGGCAACATCCTTCCGAAAGGAGTATATTCCGTAAAGATCGATATTACGGAACCCCGTGGTGCACGCAGGACCATTTACGGATCGGCAGTTTTGATCCAGTAGCGCGGTGATCACGCCGGTATTTTAGCCAGGGCAGAGAAGATCATTACCCGGCTGTGCCTGTTATCAAATGGACATTGTCATTGCTTTCTACCCGGTTGTACTAAGATCTGATCTCCGGTTGAACGTAAAAAAATCCTATTGGGGTGATGTCTTTTAACAAAATAATGATATTGTGTAAAATGTAGTAAATTGCACAGAAAAAATCACCGGACTATGGTTCGGCTGTTATTTATTTTGAAAAATTAGTATTGTGCAGTTTATTTTATCAATATGGGAAGAATAATATTAATCGTGACTTTTGCTGTCTTCTCATTTCCCTCTTTCCTTCAGGCACGCCATATTATAGGTGGCTATATCAGTTATGAATACCTGTCGACCACAAATAACATCAATCGTTACAGGATCACACTCCGGGTGTTCAGGGATTGCGGCAGCCCGCTGAATGGCGGATTTGACCGGCCGGCCGAGCTGTCCATCGCAACCTCCGACGGAGGATATTATACGGAGCATTTTGATATGGGCAACCCTGTAGTGACCGACCTTACCAATCTTTTTTCCAATCCCTGCCTGGCTAAGCCCCCTGATGTATGTGTCCAGGAAGGTGTGTATACGAAGATAGTCAATCTGCCTGTCGATCTTGTCAACAGCTATTATATTATCTACCAGCGTTGTTGCAGGAATAATACCATATTCAATATCCTGACACCTGGTGATGTCGGAGCTACCTATTATACGGAGATCACTCCGCTTGCCCAGCAGTTGCACAATTCGAGCCCTACATTCAAGACCATCCCCCCGATCGCGGTCTGCGGAAATTTTACGCTCAATTTTGACCACTCTGCTACAGACATCGACGGTGATAGTCTTGCGTATTATATGGTTGCGCCGTTGCAGGGAGGCGGAAATCTTGATTTCGGACCTAACTGCCAGACGATCATTCCTAACCCCGATTGCCTGCCCCCTTACGACAGTGTTGTATACAGGCCGCCGTTTACCAGCCGTAACCCGATGGGAGGCTCGCCTGCGGTGACCATCAACAGCAAGACGGGACAGCTGACCGGAACACCCAACGCCAAGGGGCAGTTTGTTGTGGGAATAAGGGTCGATGAATACAGGAACGGGGTTCTGCTGAGCTCAAGTATCCGCGACTTTCAGTTCAATGTTGCCGACTGTGAAAAAACGGTCCGCGCCGAGCTTGAGGCCGATGAGCAGAAAGGAAAAAACCTGGAATTTAAGTTCTGCGGTGACGATCTTATAGATATCAAAAATACCAGCTCGCTTGAGTCCTCGATCTTTGATTATACCTGGGAGGTCAGGGCGGAAGACGGGTTAGACAGCATCTATAAGACCAAGAATCTGTTGATAGAAGATTTTGGGTTCGGAGCATATTCGGGCACCATGATATTGAATAAGGGGCTGCAGTGCACGGACACCGCATTCTTTAAATTTACAAAATTTCCAGGTATACAGGCAGATTTTACCTATGATTATGATACCTGTAAGGCCGAAGGCGTCAGATTTACAAGCCTTTCCAGGAGTGATCTTGACCTTCCGCTTACGATCCAGTGGTCGGACCAGGACGGTAGCTTCGGTACATCGGCTGAGGTCTACCGGAATTTTTCTGCCCCCGGCGATTATGCCGTCAGGATATACCTCTCAGATCAGAATCAATGCACGGACAGCCTTGTGAAGAATGTATCCTATTATCCGATCCCGGACAAAGTATTGGAGCTGGATATCATAAACGGTTGTGTCCCGGCGATGATCACATTTGAGAAGCTTCATCCAGACCTGGATAATACCTATACTGTCGGGTGGGACTTTGGTGACGGTACCACGGGTGAAGGACTGACCCCGGTCCACGAATACCAGGAAGTCGCTGATTACTCTGTCAGTGCTCATGTCGTAGACCAGTTTGGCTGTGAATATACGGGATTTTTTGCGAATGCCGTCCGGATCCATGACCTGCCTGTAGCAGGATTTGACTATTATCCCAAAGATCTGTCCAATATTAATCCCGGTGTGGCTATAACAGATCACAGCCAGGACGGAGTCAGATGGATATACCAGATAGGTGACAGTGATGTGCTCAATGAGCGAAATCCCTCTTATGTTTTCAGAGACACGGGATTGGTCCATATAAGGCAGATCGTACGTAACCGGGATGGATGTGAGGATACTCTGACGCTATTGGTCGATGTCGTTCCGATCACTACATTGTACCTGCCTAATGCGTTTCTGCCTTCCACTGAAGGAGAAAACAGCACTTTCAGAGCTGCCGGAAACGGTTTTGGTATCACAGCATATGAGATGCTGATCTTTGACCGGTATGGCGAGATCGTCTTCCGGTCTGACAAATTTGAGAACGGTTGGGATGGCAGGGATAAAAACGGCCGTCTCCTCCCCAACGGCGTCTATAGCGTCAGGGTCAGAATGACGGGTTCGCGTGGTGAAGTAAAGGATATCTACGGTAAAGCTACGATGATCCGGTAGGCGTATCCGGGCAAGGGAAGCATGGTAAGCGATCTCCTGCCAATTTTTTTTATTCAGCTATATGTAAATTGATCAACATTCATTACCTTTGTGCCTCATTTCAAGAAAGAACTAAATAAATATAGCGTCATGGATGCAATAAAATTTGTCAACGAGCAGACTTTAAGCGTTAAGAACAAGATGGATTTCGGTCCCGGTGATAACATTGAGGTCAGCTACCAGATCATTGAAGGTGCTAAGGAACGTACCCAGATCTTCAAAGGTGATGTGATCCAGATCAAGGGTCATGGTTTGACAAAAACCTTTACCGTCAGAAAGATCTCGAATGGTGTCGGTGTAGAGCGTATCTTCCCGTTTGCTTCTCCCAGCATCATCGGTATCAAAGTTGTCAAAAGAGGTAAAGTCCGCCGTGCACGTCTGTATTATCTTAGAAACCTGGTGGGTAAGGCAGCTCGTATTAAAGAGAAAGCTACGTATGCTAAAAGCTAGTGTCTAAGTTTTGAAATATAAAAAAACTGCTCCCTCTCCGGATCGAGCAGTTTTTTTTTGCACTAAAATAGCCTGCGTTTCGTTTTCTAGACGGTCTCAGAGAAAATTTCAGCATACAGCACAAAAATCATACGGAGCAGGTGATAGGATAATATTATCACCCGATGGCCTGAATTTCTGGTCACACATGGGTTTGACTTTTATTGAGGTGGGGAGATAGAAGAATAAAGGCAGAGATTAACAGCTAATAATTTTTTAGCCTGGTCACTGGTCCGGAGTGTCAACAGATAATGAAAATTCTGTCATTTTTTTGATGTCAGGCGGCAAAAACGACATCAAAGTTTTAATTTATTCAAAATAATATATTAAAAAATATTATAATATATATGCTTCGGCATTAAAATTGCAGTCTACAGGCAGACAACCAGTGTAGTTATGATCAGTAAGTTGAAAAGTTTTCCTTATAAGAAGTGGTTTTATATGGCCCTGTTCGGATTTGTGATCCTGAGCTTTATCTCGGTGATCACACTGAGATTTGTGCCTGTAGTAGCGACGCCTTTGATGTTTAGCCGCAGCGCAGAGCAGCTGAGCGACAAGGAGAGGGATTTCCGGTGGGAAAAAGAGTGGATGTCGCTGGATAAAATATCTAAAAATGCGGTTCGTGCCGTTCTTGCAAGCGAAGATCAGAATTTTCTGGAGCACAATGGCTTTGATTTCATCGCTATCGAGAAGGCCATGGAGCACAATAAGGTGAGCAAGAAAAAAATAGGCGCCAGCACCATAACCCAGCAAACGGCCAAAAACGTCTTTCTCTGGCAAGGCCGTACCTGGATAAGGAAAGGTCTGGAAGCTTATTTTACAGTCCTCATTGAATTATTCTGGCCCAAAGACAGGATCCTGGAGACCTACCTGAATGTAATAGAGTTCGGCGACGGCATCTATGGTATCGAAGCGGCAGCGCAACATTATTATGGCAAGAGCGCCGCTGACCTCAATAAGAATGAAGCCGCCATGCTTGCCGCCATTCTGCCCAATCCGTTAAAATACAATGCTCTGCAGCCTTCCAGATACCTGCAGAAAAGACAGAAACGCATCATGCGCCAGATGTACGCCATTCAGTATCCGGTTGCCAGCGACCAGATATCTGTCAATGAAGATCCTGCGGAATAGCTCTGTCTTCTTTACCAAAATTTTATTTTGATTTAATTTCTTCGTTAGCAAGGTAACCGATAACTTTATCGGAAAATTAAACCGAAGCTACATGAAGATTCATAATTTCAGCGCGGGGCCGTCCATCATGCCCCAGGAAGTATTTGAGGAGGCCTCAAGGGCGGTTCTTGATTTCAATGGAAGCGGCCTGAGCCTGCTCGAAATGTCGCACCGTACCAAACCTTTCGAAGATGTTATGGATGAAGCTCATGCCCTTGTGCGTGAACTCTTTGGCCTGCCTGATGATTACAATATCCTCTTCCTTACGGGAGGCGCCAGTACCCAATTCTTCCAGATCCCGATGAATCTTCTCAGCGAAAGCGACAAAGCTGTATATGTAGATACCGGAGTGTGGGCCAACAGGGCGATCAAAGAGGCCAGGAACTTTGGGAATACCGTTGTAGCCGCTTCATCCAAAGAGGCCAACTATACATATATCCCCCGGGATTATACGGTAGATCCGGATGCCCGTTATCTGCACATCACGAGCAATAATACGATCTACGGAACACAGCAGCATTGGTGGCCGGAGGTCAATACCCCCATCGTATGTGATATGTCATCCGATATTTTCAGCAGGGAAGTGCCCATCGAGAAATTCGGCCTGATCTACGCCGGCGCTCAGAAAAACATGGGCGCTGCCGGTGTAACGCTTGTTGTTGTAAGGAAAGATATGCTTGGCCACGTAAACAGGGTATTGCCGACCATGCTCGACTATAGAACACACATCGACAACGGCTCCATGTATAATACACCGCCTGTTTTTTCGATCTACCTTTCTATGCTGGTCATGCGATGGATCAAAAAAATGGGTGGCGTCAGGGAAATGGAAAAGATCAATGATGCAAAGGCCGGGATACTCTATGATGAGATCGAGAGGAATCCGTTATTTAAAGGCACTGCAAGGACTGAAGACCGTTCGAAGATGAACGTTTGTTTTGTCATGGAAGACTCTTCCAACGATGAAGCCTTTATGGCTCTCGCCAAGGCCAACGGGATATCAGGTATCAAAGGTCACCGTTCCGTGGGAGGCTTCCGTGCTTCGATATACAATGCCATGCCGCAGTCGAGCGTCCAGGTATTGGTAGATCTGATGCGGGAGTTTGAGCGTACGCATGGATAGATGAAGAATAAATAGCCATTTTTGAAAGGTGGCTGATATAGTGTAATGAAATTCTCCATCATAACTCCGGTGTTTAAAATGGCATCTACATTAAGTCGTGCCATAGAGTCAGTAATGAATCAGACATATCCGGATTGGGAGATGATTGTGGTAGACAGTGATGATGTGGTGGCTGTAGCTACACCGATAGGCCAATATGGCGATGATGTCCGTATAAGATCGTTTTATGGTGTATTTCAGGACAGAAGCGAGGCACGTAATTACGGAATCAGCCAAAGCACAGGCGATTATATTACCTTTCTGGATGCGGATGATGCCATAAGTCCGGAATATTTGTCGGAATTTGTACATATATTCAATCATAAGCCGGACTGTGTTGTGATCTCTGACATCCTTAAAATAGAAGGTGGTATAAGGCGTCACTGGCATAAGGCCGGCCTTTTTGATGGGAACCGGTTGCGGTATGCAGTCAATGAAGGTAATATAACTTTCGCTGCCAGGCGGAAACATTTCATTACACGTCCATTCAGATTCAATTTTTGGGAAGATAAATTGTGGTTGGGCGCGACAGGAGAGAGATTATCCTTTCAATTTACAGGTAAGCCATACTATCAGTATTATATTACATCAAAACTTTATACAGAGGCTGATTTTAAGCATTCGATGGCAATCGAACTTGAAGCAATAAACACTTTGTATTCAGATGTCTCATTATCATATAGGCAGCAGTATCCACTCGCTTCAGCGTTGAATGATTTTTATATCAAAAAAGCTTATGTCGCGCTGGCACATCATTATTTGGCATCTGCCCGGGAGTTGATCACCGGAAATGTCAAGTTTCAGGGCTCTATCAAAACAATGCTTCGGGTGATTAAACTTAGGTTGACTTACCTGAGAAATATTTTTTAAACCTGAGTTATTTTGATAGAAGAAAAATTAAGGCTTTTCTTAGTCGATTTAATCCTTTGATGGCTTCCACCGGGAAATTAAAATATTTTATCGGGCTTTTTTTGTTTGAAATCTTTTCTGCATAGGTTTGATGTAGGTAGGTTGTCAAAAGCAACTTGACATTCAGCTTTAAGTTGTATTTCTCTTTTAGGTCATTAAGTTCAGGTTGACTTTCCGGACCGTAATTGATCAGATGTGCATAAATGCTTTTGTAAATTATTTCGAAAATTTCTGGAAAGTATCTGGATTCTTCTCTTTCAACCAGGAAATCAATTAATTCTTCAAGATAATCCAGCCTGTTTCGGATAATTGAAAATTCCCTTTCTTTTTGCCGGCTTTTAGATACACTCTCCGGGTATTCATACACAATAGTATTGATTTCCGAATCGATCAATATCTTTTTCCCATGCTTGATAAGCTTAAGAATGGTAAAATATTCCTGGCTGGAACTTCGGCTTTCGTCCCAGAAACCAATATCGGCCATTGCGGAGTGTCGCCAGAGATTGGCGCTGGTAATCCCGAGCTGTGAATTTACAAGTCCACGATATATATCCGGAATAGCCTCAATTGTCTTTACAAAAGAGCCATCGATTCCTGAATAAGTTTTTACCGGGCTGCAAATCAAATCAACGTCGGGATTATGCGAGAGAATTTTGAGTTGATGTTCTAATTTGTTGGGTAATAATTCATCGTCTGCGTCGAGGAGTTGGATCCAACTGCCTGTAGCGATTTTTAAGCCTGCATTTCGCGCGCAATTTGATCCGGGCTTTTTTTCGGTTATCGATTTGATTAGCGCGGGATACCGGGCTACAAATTCTTTTATTAAAATCGGGCTCCCATCACTTGAATTGTTGTCGATAAGTATAATTTCGGTAGGTCTCAAGGTTTGATTAAGCGTACTATCAACAGCACGCTCAAGAGTGTTTTGCGCATTAAATACAGGAATAACAACAGACACAGTGGTTGACGACATTTTACCCGGCTTGCAGTTCAACCAATTTGCGGAATTCTGCGGAGGAATGTAATAATTCTTCGTACCTTCCGGATTCCATTATTTTTCCATTATCGAGGAAGACAATTTGATCGGCGTTTTTGATCGTTGAAAGGCGGTGTGCAATTATAATCATCGTCAATTTACCTTTGATCTGTGCTATATTTTCCTGAATGATTTGCTCTGTTATTGAATCCAGCGATGAAGTTGCTTCGTCAAATACAAGAAGCTCCACCTGCCTATACAGCTCACGTGCAATACTTATCCTCTGTTTCTGACCACCGGATAGTTTTATACCAAAGTCTCCTGCCTGTGTTTCTTCATTTTCAGGTAGAGTTTGTATGAATTCTTCCAAATGGGTCATTTGGCATATCTCAGTAAACCTTTTGACAGTTTCGATATTTTTTTCTTCCCAAAGGGTAATATTGTTAAACAAGGTATCATTGAATATAACCGGTTCTTGAGTAACAAAACCGATTTTAGACCGAAACTCCACTAGATCAGATTCTTTTAATAACCTTTGATTTACCAAAACTCTTCCAAAATCAGGTTGCATCAATCCGGTAATAACAGATGCTAAAGTTGTCTTTCCGGCTCCGCTGGGGCCTACAAGCGCAGTTATTGTATCTTTCTTTATAGTCAGGTTTAAATCACTTAATATTTGTTTCCCTGACAAAAATAGAGTTACATTTTCCAATGAGATTTTTCCATCTATATGAAAAGGTGTTCGTGACTGAGTATTTTCGGCATCTCTTTTAAAGTCTTCCTGAATAGATATAATTTTTTCTACGCTTCCTGAATTTTGATGAAACTCTTGCCTATTTGCCTGAATAAGAATAACATAGTTCAGCGTGCGATGAAATAGCAACATGGTAAAGATCATAGAGAGCCCTATTGTCCCGGTCATATTATATAATAAAATAATGGCAACGCTGATCATTACAAGAATGATCGGTTCTCTGGAACTATCAGTTATTGCATTTATATTAAGGAAACGATAATTTAAAGTTTCAGTTTGGTCTATCTGTACTTTTATCTTTAAACTATACTTGTGTATAATGTTGGTTGTTTTAAGATATTTAAAATTATACAGAAGCTGTCCAAGTAGACTATTATACTTATTACGTGACTGGAGTATTTGTTTTGAAAGTTTTTTGAAATACTTGACAACAAAATTGTATAGATAAAGTACAACCAAAGCGGTGAATATTATAAGGAAGGAGAAAACAGGGTCAAATATAATCGCAACCACCAGGTACACCATCGACATGATAAGATATTGCCCGATTTTTAAATAACTGTTCAAGGCGCTATTAAGCCTCCCCACCTCTGATGTAGAGATATTTTGTACTGTGCCCAGATCGGTTTGAGTGAAAGGTATAAATTTAAGATTAACTATACAATCCAGGAGATTATGCCTGGTTTTGCTGATGATCGTAGTTGTCATTTTGGCCTGTATTGAGTATAAGGAGAAAGTGAGCAGGCCCTTTAGAAGGAAAATAAGAATCGCTATTACTATCAATATAGAAAATGTAGTTTCCTGCCCAAAGAGTTGACTATAGTATTGGTTGATATTAAGAAAAGAATTTGCATTATTACTACCTGCGACAAACTGTAAGATGGCAACGAGCAGTCCTATACCAACACTATCAAACAGCGTAATGATTACAGACAGGACAAGTGAAAAGTAAATACGATTACCTGCAAGAGATTGAAAATACCGTAAGTATTTTCCTGCACCGACATTTAGATTTATATGTGTCAATCGATACTATTAAAATTATAAATGTAATTCAAAATAATCGATTACCTTACGAATGAGGTGTACCCTATCCTTACCCGATACATTATGTTTGTGCCCGGGATATACAAAGTAATCGACCTGCTTGCCTTTCTTGATACAACTATCGATATACTTCATACTTTGTTGCCATACCACGACATCATCCAATGCGCCATGTATAATGAGCAGTGGGCCTTGCAACTGGTCTATATAGGTAAAGGTGCTTGCTTTTTTATAGCCCTCGGGATTTTGTCCGGGAGTGTCCATATATCGCTCACCGTACATAATTTCATACATGCTCCAGTCTGTCACCGGCCCTCCGGCTATCGCCGCGTAGAATTTACCGGTTTGTCGTGTCATCATACTGATGGTCATGAAGCCACCGAAGCTCCAGCCATGGACGCCTATGCGATCCCGATTGACAAAAGGCTGTTTTTTTATAAATTCATAGCCGACCATTTGGTCCTGGATTTCTATATCACCCAGATTGCGATGTGTTACTTTTTCGAAATTCATTCCACGGTTGGATGAGCCTCTGTTGTCTAAGGTAAATAGAATAAATCCCTCATTGGCCATGGTGTACATCCACAAGGGCGCCTGAGCGTTCCGGCTATTGCTGATCATCTGTGCATGAGGGCCACCGTATACATATATTACTACCGGATATTTTTTGAGAGGATCAAAGTTATAAGGGAAGATGGTCCTGGTAAATAACCGTGTTCCGTCGGAAGAATACAAGGTATCCAGCTTTATCTTGCCCAGGTTGTAGTTGTCCAAGGGCTCTGCCAGGATATAAAGATTGCTTGCTTTATTTTTCGAAAGTTCACGGCAGGTATAGCTGATGTTTTTTCCCAAAGTATTGTTGGCTTCAAAGGCATATTTGCCATCGTATGAAATTTGTGCCTTGTGCTGTCCGGGGGTATTAGTAAATTGAGTGACTTTACCTGAAGACAGGACACAACTAAAAGAATGTTCATCTATTGCATCAGGCAGGATTCCCTGGAAGAAGACTGTTTTATTTTTGGAGTCAAATCCAAGGAGCTGAGTTATTTCAATATTATGAGTCAGTTGACGTACGAGATCACCTTCATTAGTATAGAGGTAGAGAGAATTCCATCCGTCTCTTTTACTTTGTGCGATAAAGAGATCATTTTGGCCGGGTATGAAGGTAAATGGCAATAGCGGCTCAGAGTATTGCATACTCTGTTCTTCATAGAGTGTTCTGATTTTATTGCCGCGCACAGGGTTGTACGCATTGAACGATGTGTGGTTTTGGTCGCGATTGATTTCGGCAATATAGATTTCATTTTCATCAGGCGACCAACAGATATTGGTCAGGTAATGTTCCGGATCGCCGCCGGTTTCGAGATAGATGGTTGTCTCAGTTGCCAGGTCAAAGATACCGACGGTGACGTGGTGGCTTTTGTGGCCGGCCATAGGATAATATATGTAATTGACTTCAGCCGGGGTGGCCGACCAGTCAGGAATCGGGTAGCGCTCGACCATGGATTGGTCCATACGATAAAAGGCCAGCTTATTGCCTTTGGGGCTCCAGAATGTCCCCTTGTTGATCCCAAATTCATCCCGGTGGACAGAAGTACCGTAAAGGATGGAATCGCTGCCCTGGGCTACTGTAACTATTTTGCCATCGGATTTTTGTACAAATAGAGCATGGCCTTTGGAATAGGAAAAGACATTGCCCACTCCGTCCAGTATATCGAAGTCTTTTGGTGCTGTAGAAACTATTATAAGATTTTTATTGGCCGGATTAAAAGAAAGTTTTTTGTTGCCGGACGGGAAAATAATTTCCTCATTATTCCCCATTTCGAATGAGGGCGCTGATTTTATTTCGTCATATCCTGCCTGTTTCAGTACCGGATTGACCAGGGCCACGAGATCAATCGAGTCGGTTGACTGCCTGGCCGGATTGTATTTATATACAAAATTTCCTCTTTTGCTGTAGTATAGAATATTGGAAGACTTAGCCCATTGGACATTTGTCCAGGTAGCAAGAGACATATCTTTTCCTCCGAGGATGGCTTTCTCAAGTGTTAGTATATTCTTTTGTCCATAGGCCGAAAAAAACAATGACCCAAAAACAAATACCCATAAAAGTCTGTTCATAAAAATGATAGTTATACAATTTAAAGAGTAAAGATAATAACACTCTATGTAATAATGTAATTGTCACATAACACAGCTATCGGGTTGAAGGGCTGATTTTTATACCTTTGTAAGGTGAACCCAAACTTTTGAAGCGATAAAGAATCATTGGATAGACAGGTCATTGTATCAATATCTTATCCCAACAGCGTTAGGATTGATTTTTTTATTGCTTCCTGTGTTTTTCTGAAACTACCTTACAATCTACAGGTGCCAGTCAGTACGAGTACGATATCTGGTATTAATCTCATTATTTTTACAGGCCAGCCGTAAATTTCCTGGAATCAGGAGGGTTTGGCTTGGGCATGAATCCGGACCTGTTACGGACAATAGACTGTCCTGCCTTTATCGGTACGGATTTGATATTTATGTCGCTTCTTCTTCCGGTAATTAAATATTTTTAGAGCAACCGAAAGACGGTATTCCTCACCTTTTACCTGTTGTTCTTGTTCTTTTCCTCGTAAGTCAGGCCTTCTTTATTGTATTATTTCCTGGTGCATATTCCGCTTGTGATCTATCTTGGATATAAGTACGAGGAATTTTTCGACAAAGGCAGGCAATGGAAATTCGCTTTCTCTACAGCTACTCTTATCTGGGGGATTATTAATATTCCTTCCTATCGAAATTATAGGAATTACGGATTTTTTCAACCACCGATCGTATTGAAGTTGACGGAGATGTAGCAGAATATTTGGCCGTTTTGAGTTGTAGTAAAGGGCCTGAAAGGCTTGCACGTCGGTCTTTGCGGTTATTGGCTGACAAGATGGCCGAATTGGAATATGTTGATGAGATATTTTACGAAACGGTAAAACTTACTTTAAATTTAAACTCGATCTGATTGAGAATCAAAGGTATGGCTTTGTACAAAAGATACATGCAGGCACAACGAAGCCGTCTATAAGTATTATTTGGTTACTTTTTTATAATTAAGGGTTTAATACTAACACTTTCGAATCCATAAGGGTAAAGGCCATAATCGATTCTTTTAATTATTTCATTATTGTAATTGTAAATATAATTTGCAGGGTTATTTAGAATTAAATGTCTTTTAAGTGTAATTAAGTTTGAAAAAGTACTTCGAGATAGTCCAATAAATACTTGGGACTTGGAAAGAATTTCAAAATTAATTGCGGCATTAATTTCATACTCAAGATTATTGCTATAGAAATAAGAAGATTTTATATTGTTCTCATCTAATAGTGATTGAATGAGCTCCTGGTTTTCCCCTGTTGTAAAAAAAACTTCTTTAGCGTTAAAATCTTTGAGCATTTTAATTAATTGATCCGGGGCTATTAAAAGTATTTCATTTTCACCTGCTTTCTTATACTTAGAGTAATTTACCCAATCAGACTCAACTCTAAATTGAACAGATAATGCATGGTTTAAATTATTGGCAATAATATTATCAAACTCCCTCTTTAGTTTTAAGGATTTTAGAACATTAACCATCATCGAATCTGAGTGTATGATCTTGTTTTTTCTTAAGTACGCCAAATTTTTCTCAGAATATTCCCATAAATTAATGTTTTCAACTACATTATATCTGATTTTTTTTTCCAATTTTTCTTTATAAACGGTATCTCTAGAAATGATAATGTTTTTACCTCCAAAGTACTTCAACATATTTTGATTGAAAAAATTTATATCGTAAATGTCTGAGAATAAGATTTTTTTATGCCAGCCAAACTCCGGATCTAAGATTTGATAATTATTTATTTGAGCTATTTCACAAGCTGCAAACAGGCAATATAGTTTATTGCACAATCCGCCTACTAATTCTACTTCAAAAATCTTCCTACCCTCTAAATTATATTTTAGAGTCAACAATTTTTTTTGAGATGAATACTTAATATGTTTATAAAATGCTAATACACTGGCCGGTATTTTCACTATTAAGTTTTTTTTAAATTAGTAAAACTCATACTATTATCCTTTATCAGTATCTGGTACGATCATAAATTATTAGCTATTCTGGTGGTATTTCCCCCATTTCAGACATATTAACTCCTTAGAATTTTGGTTCTTTGAAAAGAATGTTTTACTTGCAATATTACAGTTTTTCTCTATGGCTAACGCGTAGAGAGGTTAAAGGTAAAAATAGTCGTACCTTAATATGATAATGTGTGTATTACACATATAAATTATTGCTATATAATTTTTTATATATGCATGACTTGAACACAATATACGAAAAGGTAAAGAATCTAATAAGCTCGTATTGTTCAGATACTTTTGGCAGAGATGGAGGCACACGATTCTATCCAAACCGACCAAAAATGAGTGACTTTGAGTTAATAAGCCTTTCCAATAACAGTGGAGCGTGTAATGATGGCGTCGGAGACTTTACTATGGTCTAAAATCAGAACTGATTATCCCCGGGTAAAGAAGCTCCTGTCACATAGGACCAACTATAATTGCCACTGTAAACATCTGCATGAGGTACTGGTCATGGTGACAACCCAGGTATCGCAATTCTTATGTGATCATATGGATGAACCCAAAGTGCTGATCAATGATTCTATACCTGTAGAAATCTGCAAAATAGTGCGATATTACGCTGACTAATACGATAGGAGAAAGGATAGCTCACTCTTTTCATCGAATAAAACTTGAAGGAGGGTCATCATGAAAAAGGAAAAATGTTATCTATTTAATAATAATTATATATAATTGCAGAATCTATTAAGGTGGCACTGTTTGAAACAAAATGACTGGCATGATTCCACTGAAATAACCAGTTTGTGAATCCAATTACTATTTGTATTGCTGAATACATGGCTATTTTGTGAAATTATACAAATTTTAGACGCGATGATACGGTTGATCAAGAATGTGATTATAAAAATATTTCTATTTTTCGGCTATTATCCGACGAGATTACTTTCGCCATACAAAAAAGCTCAGTTCCTGTCGTCACAATCTTATCCTGTATTTGTGTACGAGATTCGGAATTTAACAAATTTGTTGATGAGGATGAATTTGTATAGATATTATGATTCTATACTTAGGGAATTCGTTCCGGACTTAACCCTAAAAATTGAGCATTGTTTTTTTATAAAAGAAGGGAAGGGTGCTGGAAACATTAATTGTTTTCGGAAAGTCAAAATTGGTAGTGATGAATATTTTGAGAAAGTATATCTTTCTAAGCATAGAGAATGGAAGGTTGCAGAATGGTTTGATCGATATGTATATCGATTGATTTATGAGGAGGTTCGACTTCCGGAGCTCTTTAAATCATATGAGGGGAAACTACTGTCGATCAGATATTATAAATATTTGGCGCTTTCAGATGGATGTCAGCAAGATATAGAGGCTATAATAGCCTATGCAATAAAATTGTATCGACTTTCGTTGAATATTGAGGAAAAGATGATGCGAAAAGACATTCCGCCCTTTATATTGGACTTTAAGGAGCATTCGCATTATAAAAGGTTTGTGGTTAAAGCCGGAATGGAGATGAATCGTAATGGCATCAGTCTGGCAAACTATGAAGAAACCATTTCAAAGTCCAAGCTTATACTTACCCATGGCGACCTGAACTATACGAATCTATATGAAGAGAATTACCTGATCGATTGGGATGAATTTGGCCTTTACCCAATTGGATTTGAGATTGCCTATCTTTACTACAGAAATTACCTTCATGAAAAACGGGAGTTGATTGAAGAATTTGAACCTTGGATAGAAAGAAAATTTCGCACTGATATAATAATCCAGGATTGGCTGGATCTGGTTAAGAATTCGAAATTCTTTCTTTATGTTTTTAGTTTTAGATTTGATGATTGTAAGGAGATCAATCAATATAGAGATCGATTCATCTGTGAATTAAAAGCAGAGTGAATCTTTTAAGGAGCTGGATTGTACAAATTTGGATGTTATGCTTGATTTATGAAAAATAGGGTGCAATCAGAAATTGTTACTATAATCGTGACATTTAATGGGAGGCAATTTATTAAAAATTGCCTAAATAGTGTTAAAGCTTCTACAATACTCACAGATATTATTGTAATTGATAATGCTTCAGAAGATGACACCAGGGATATAATTAAGCGGGAATTTCCAGAAGTAACTCTTTTTGAGTCGAAGGTCAACAGAGGATTTGGGTATGCAAATAACGTTGGAATTGCAAGTGCGTTGAAAATTGGAAATTATAAGTATTTCTTTTTGCTCAATCAAGACACCATAGTAGGTGAGGAGTGTATCGCAGAACTAAAAGAATCACTTGAAAAAAATCGGGATTTTGGGATTATATCCCCAAAACATTTAGCTGAGTCCGGAGAATTGGAATCCAGATTTCAATGCTATATTGAGAATAATCAGGACTATTTGTGTGACCTATCTCGCGGTCAATTGAGAGGACTATATGCAGTACGTTTTATTAATGCTGCTGCTTGGCTAATGTCAGATACCTGTATTGATACTGTTGGAGGATTTAATACTATCTTGTATTCCCACTATGGAGAAGATGAGGATTATTGCAACAGGCTTGCGTTTCATCATTTGAAGATTGGTTTTGTTCCGAAAGCCGAGCTAGTTCATTTTAGGAGTAATAAGATGACTCCGGATTCGATTATGGCTTATAAGTGGATTCTATTACGACAAAGAGTTGAGTTGTCAGATGTCTCCAGGTCTGAAAAAGAAATTAGGCACCTTTACAAAAAATACATTTTAAGTATCTCATTAGTATTTTTAAAAAGTTTAGCGATACTCAATTTCCCTAAGATAAATTTACTTTATAAAGAATGGAAAAATGGTAATATCTTTATTAAATCTAAACTGAAATTAAGTAGGAATATATGCAGGAAAAAATATAGAAATTTCCTGGATCTACCCCTTATCGAATAATCACCAATTTGCCCCATTCCCCCGTAAAAAATTGATTTGTGTTTGGGCTCTCTTTGAATTTTTCATAATCTTTTTTATTTTGATCCTTTACAACAAATCGGTATAAATATACACCGTTAGCCAGTTTGTCCCCATACTCATCAGTCCCATCCCAGACATAATTTGTCATTTGTTTTCCGATCCTTAATGGCCCGAGTTCATCCTGGGTAATTTCCCTTACGATTTTTCCACTCACAGACATGATCTGGATGCCATAATAGGTTGGCAATTCATAGCCTGTCAAAGTAAATACGAATCTCGTGGCATTGCTGAAAGGATTCGGATAATTAAAAACATTGGAAATCGATTTTTTATTAATAATCCTGAATCGCTTTTCGAAGTCATATTTTCCGGACTTATTTCCGGCCTTATCTGTTGCTGTAATTCTTATTGTGTATTCGCCATCTTCGTTATATCCCGGTGGATAATTGATGAAATCCGGAGTAAATTCAATAATTGCCTCATTTTTCTTATCCAGATTGGAAGGATCGGCAGGAATAAATTTCATGTCAGCAGAAGTAAGTGGCAATAGTGTATCCTGTCCATAGCTGTTGACCAGATAGACATTGAACAAACCGGGATTATCCAGAGCAAAAAGTTTGTTTTCGTCACGAATACTAATTTTAATTAATGGTTTGGGCGAAATGATGTCACCGTTAAAGATATGCTGTCCATCGAAAGTGGCATCGACCAGAGGATTTTCGACATCTCCCTGAATGTTTATATATTTTGTAAAGATATTGTTCCCGTGATATGCTTCTGGTTGATTATCACTGGGATTCATTTCAATAATTAAGCTATAGTTTCCATTGAAGGCTTTGGTATCAAATTCTGTTGTATAACTATCGATACCGCCAACAGGTAATTTATTAAACCTGGAACTTTGTAATTCACCGTTTCCTGATCGATTTTGTATAGAAAAGCTGACCAGCATACTATCCATGGGAAGAAGTCCTATGTTTTTAGACTTTATAGATATCTCGATCGGATCGCCTTGATTTATACTGTCTTTAGCGAGTTGGAAGGTGTTGGAGATTAGTGTCGCTTCTGGTAATTCGCTTGCTACTAATCGGAAAAAATCGATCCCGTCCATAACTCCTTTATATAAACGTGAATCTCTGAAGTAAAGCTTTAATCTCAGATAAGGATATTCTTTTGCGTCTATATCGCTTAGATCCTCAGTTATGAGGTTCTGTTTTAAAGAATAAAAGTTACTTAAAATATAATTCTTTTCAGGATTATTTTTATGAATTGCGGTAATTTCTACTTTTACTGTATCTTTCCGCTCCAATGAATCCTTAGGAAGAAGCTCAAAACTAAACCATTTGCCGGCCGGTCCAAAATTTTGAATTATTGTACCTTCATCACTACTGCATAGGGTCGTAACAGTATTGTTTATGACCTCGTAATTTTCAGAAAGCTCTTCATTTAAGAATCCATCCTTTTTGGAAAATATCATAGTATAGGGTCGATTTCCGAGTGTTAATAATTTTCGGAATTTTTTGGCACCATATTTTTCGAGGGTATTGAAAATGTTAGTACCCTCATGTGTCAAAGAGTCGGATTGCCATAATTCGAGGCCTAAATCACTGTCTTTCTTATTCATGTATGTAAATAAAGTAATAATATCTCCTTCTCTGGCGACGTTTTCAATAAAATTAATTAAAGAACTTCGGCTATCAGGATCGAAAGGGTCGAACATTAAATAATTTCTCCCTGAGATTCCCGGTACTGGCATTGAGCCATATGGATTAGCACCTAGATCAAAGCTTTGAAATAGTGAATCTTGTAGATACCATATGACGCCAAACAGGCCCGTAGGATAGTTACTGAAAGCATTGAATGGCCTGCCTGAATTAACAGCGGCTCCTTCTCTGTTTAGACCCATAAAATCTTTGCTCGTCTCAACTATACCATTCCCATATGAAAAAATCATGGTACGGGTTCCGAATTTTAGATTATTACCCCCTCCAACTATTCTTAGATTTCTTGTTACATCCTGCCGGAATTGCCCATTATGTGACTGTGAGAAGCCGGTTTTACCCTTGAGATAAATGAAGCTTGAAACAGAGCTGATCGCCGGTTCATCTTTAGAGATGCTGTCTCTTGAAATCTTCCAATAATAGACTATTCCTTCTTCGAATGCTATATCAGGTGTCCATTCCGTATGACCGGGAAGGTTGGTTGATGAATAATTTTTCAACACCGGTGAGTTGAATAGATCAGTTGTATCGATCGACCAGTAAAAATTACTCTCCTTGCTGGATAATGACTGCACAAAGCAGGATAGCGTAACCTTATTGGTATCAATGATTGCATACCGGTACGGATATACCTGCTCAACAAAGGATGATCTGATAAAGAATTTATATCCCTTTGTACCACTGTTGTTGTAATATTCATTATTTAGCTCGGCGGGAGGAGCTACCGATTCATTGATCTTATTGTCCGGATCCAGGTGGATATAAATGGTGTTTTCTCCGACGGTTGAGGTTTTGTCAAGATCAAACTCGGCAAATACGGTATTCTCTGACTTGCTGTTGAGGAGGAATGATTTTTGTGTAGCGACCGTTTTTTTATCTCCATTCTCGTAAGTAACTGTATAGAAAAGCGTATCTGAGGTCGATGTTCCCAGGTTCTGAATATTGAAATTGACGACAAACTTATTATTGGCGGAAGTTATGTCATCCGGATCGGTCTTTACACTGTTAGGCTCTACTCTGAAGTCTGGACCTGGAAACGGTTCTACCCTGAGTGCCGGATCGCCGATATACAATTGCTGGATACTTTCATTGGACATGTCTAATCCGGGTGTATTAAACGTCGCCTGGAACAGCTCCCCGAAGGACTTGCCATACATGGTGCTTCCCCATAAGGTATAGAACTGCCTTGCAAGTGAGCTGAGGCTGTACAGCTCGCTATCGGATATACTCCCCACTACAGCTCTGTATCCGGTGGTTTTATATCCGTCTTCATATAACAGTTTGGAGGGTACAGAAGAGCCGTCGCGCTGGCAATTGCCTGTTTTGCATCCTTTGATGATCAGCAGGGGGAGGCGAGGATTATTGCTGTATTTTGAGGGTATGTCGATAGGATATTCGAGTGTCGCCAATGCGCCATGGCCGAAATAATCGACAATAGCGGCGCCCTTGTTTACTAGTTTGAAAAAATCCTCTGAAGCCTTTCCTACGGTCTCATTGCTGCCTTTGACGAAGGTTTCGACAAACCCGGCGATCTTTGATGACTTTATGATATTTTCGGCTTCTTTCTGGCTGTTAGCGATCGCCAGCTGATCCGGTTGTCCTATGTTGCCACCGTTGAGCTGTATGATCTGTTTGGTCCATAGCCTGGATTCATTGTCGCCCGGGGCATTATAAGCCGCATCACTTGCCTTTATCTTATTGAGGTAGGTCAGCACCTCATCCTGGGTGACGGCGGGCAGACGACCCACTGCGACAGCCATATCCAGTTTTGAAAAAGATCTTGAAACGAGCAGATTGTCCGATCCGTAATCGCCAAAAGTGGGCACGCCATAACCGCGGCTGATGGCCGTCGCCAGGTCGGCCGCCGTCCTGATCTCCTTATAATCACGGCCTCGGCCTATGATAAATAGAAAGGCTGTATTGCCGTTGAGCCCGAGGAAATTGGCAAAGTTTTTGACGGCCATGGGATTGTAGTCAAGACCATAGCCAAAGGAGTTATAAACATCACTGACATTGACCACGGACACGTCATAGCCGCCGCCTGCAGCCGACCGGCGGTATTCAGCGTACTGATCCACAGCCGACGGCCCGTTGGCGCTATTCGTCAGTAAGCCGTGTGAAAGAATGACATATTTGCTCCGGAGGTTGCTGAAGGTATTGATGTTGACCTTCTGAAGCCCGGTTACGGCCGTTACATCATTGCCGGGGTAGAAGATAAACTGCTGTGTCTTGTCGAATGCAGGAACCCTGAACCGCACGGTATTTCCTTCTATATTTCCGTTGATCCTCCAGTTTCCAAGTGAATCCGTCAGATACGGGGCATCGGGAGCGACTCCGCTAAAATTGAAGCTGAGGTAACGGTCGGATGGGCCTCCCTCCAGATAGAAACGGAGCGGTTTATCAGATTCGATATCGGTCGTGGCAGGGTATTCGATCGCCACATAGCCGGTTCTGATAAGGTCCAGCCCATGGCTGTTGGTCAGGGTATATTGATTGTCGCCGGGCGATATGACCCTGTTCAAATCCACGTAGGTAAAGTTAACATATAGCACCCGCTGCGAGGCTGAATAGGCATTATGCATCAGCTGACCTTTCATGTAGAATTTCAGATCATGACCAAGATTGATACCTACATCACCGGGATTGGTCACGCCCCGGTACCGGAACACCGGGTATCTGGAATCTACGAGCAGGTTGGGGCAGGTGAGATTGTATGTCTGATTCTGACTGGCTGTGACCATGCCCTTACCCTGGGAAAACGGCGTATTGACGTAAGCATGGCCACTGGTATATTCGGTCTTGGTATTTAAGATCTCTCTGAAATCCAGTTCTGTGATCCGTATGATATAAGGTTCTGCCGGGGGAAGGTTATTCAGGTCGTTGGTTATCACCTGGGTCCGCAGCCCATTGCCGGCAGGGTTGATCGTAAGAAAATAAGTTGCGGTATCGGAATACATGCTGGCCTTGGGGTTGACAATGTCATTCGCTCGTCCCGGAAAGGAATAAACATCCATCTCCGACTTGTTATAGTAACCCTGGAAGGTCAGGTAGTCACCTTCCGACCAATTGCCGCTACTGCTTACGCTGATGGGGATCTCCACCCCGTTTTTGAATAGCTGCAGCTGGCTGCCGGTAATGTTTTCGGGCAGACCTGCGTTTTTGATCGTGTTGTATTCAATACGGTAGACACCGTCCCGGCTGATCCTTATTTTAAAATAAAGCTGACCTTCGCGGATCCACTCATTACCGTAGCGTGTGATACCATTGTCCGTCATCTGAGCGAAAGAAGAAAAACAGGCAGATAGTAAAAGCAGTATAATGTAGTGTTTCAGCGTCATAAACAAAGTTTAAAAAAATGTAATATATTTGATATTCATAATTATGGACAAAGGTAATTATTCACAGGGAAATCATAAAAGTAAACCCCTAACAATTCTTCGGTAGGTGTTATGGGTCCGGCTTTTGTGATATTTATGGTATGTTGTCTTTTTATCCAGATCCTGTTCTGGGTTATCTGCTCATTCAATCTGAAAAAAAATAAACGTTTACCTGCCCGGAATATTGTTGATATTCCCTCTGTAAGTATTGTTATCTGCGCCCGTAATGAGGCGGACAACCTGAGGAAAAACCTGCCTTCCTTTCTCCGGCAGAAAAATATCCGGCTGGAAGTCATCGTCGTCAATGATAACAGCGAAGACGATACCGGTCGCGTCCTGACGGAATATGCGGCTGATTACCCCCATCTGAAGGTGATCAATGCCGCTCCCCGGACCGGACCGGGCAAAAAAGCGGCTTTACAGCAGGGCCTGGAAGCTGCAACCTCTTCAGTGATCTTACTGAGTGATGCCGATTGTGAACCAGAATGCGAAAACTGGGCGTACCTGATGAGCCGTGAGATTATTGCGGGAATCAGTATTGTGGGGGGCTACAGCCCTTTTGCAGAAGAGTCTTCAACTATTAATGCGTATGCGCGATTTGAGAATGTCATTACAGCCCTGCAATATATCGGGCTTGGAAGGGCTGGCATATCATATATGGGGGTAGGGCGCAATATCGGATATGACAGGTCCGCCCTCCGGTCGGTAGGCTATTTTGAATCACATAAAAATGTAACTTCCGGTGACGATGACCTTACCGTACAATCAGTGCTTGGTAAAGAAAAGGGCAACACAATGACATTCCTGACCAGCCGGGAGAGCTTTGTTTGGTCGGCCGGTCCGGCGGATCTTCGGCACTATATCCGTCAAAAGCTGCGACACTACAGCGTCAGCGGCCGTTATCCGATCCATATCAGTATGATCCTCGGATTATTTGCGCTATCATGGCTGGGCTTCTACCTGTCGTTGGTTGTGCTGTTATGGCTTGGTCTTTGGAAAGAAGCGATCCTGCTGTCAGTTGCGCATTATGGCATCAGACTTCTGTGCTGGAGTACCATAAAGAGTGCACTACAGCAGCGATTCACTCTTCTGCAAATAATTCTGTTTGATGGATTGTATCCGGTTCTTACATTATTTCTGACTATTTTTGGCCTTTTGAAAAAAACAAAGCATTGGAAGTAATCCTCAAGTATTTTAAATCACTCACGGACGAACAACTGGATCAGTTTGGAAGATTGATGGACCTCTATAAGGAATGGAATGAAAAGATCAACCTTGTCTCAAGAAAAGATATCGATGAGCTCTATCTTCATCACGTTCTGCACAGTCTCGCGATAGCCAAATACCTGCGGTTCAATCCCGGCGCAAAAGTGCTTGACCTCGGGACAGGTGGCGGCTTCCCGGCCATTCCGCTTGCGATTTTTTTTCCCGAGACTCAGTTTTTTCCTGTCGATAGCATTGCAAAAAAAATAAAGGTTGTCCATGATATAAGTGACCGGTTGGGATTAAAGAATATAGAAGCAACTGTATCGCGTGCTGAGAATCTCAAAATAAAAGTCGACTTTGTCGTAACGAGAGCGGTTGCCAGCCTCAAAGACCTCGACACTTGGTCGATGAAACATATCAGCGAGCGGTCGGCCCATGCCATCCCTAACGGGATCATAGCGTTAAAAGGCCCTGTGTTCAGGGAAGAAGCCCGCCTGCTGCCCAAAAAGGACTACGTGGAAAGTTATGCCATCAGCAAATGGTTTTCCGAATCCTATTTTGAGGAGAAATATGTCGTATATGTCCAGGGCAGATAGGCTTAGAATCTGTTAGCTGATATTACTTTGAAACCTGCCAAAATGTCCTGAAAAATCAATTGGAAGCGATATTGCAGGGAATGCGGCATAATCCAATATTATAGTCATGAAAGAAGAAGATATAAATAACGGGGAAATCAATGATAAAGACCTGCAGGATAATCTGGACGACATGCTCCGGGAATCTGGCAATGATGATAGCGTTACTGCTGCTCCGGACGAGGAGGTCGCCGGACTAAAGGCCAAGGTCGCGGAATTGGAAGATAAAAATCTGAGACTTTTCGCCGAGTTTGAGAACTTCAGAAAACGTACGCAAAAGGAGAAGTTCGAGCTGATGAAGACTGCTTCGCAGGACACATTGTCAGCATTGCTGCCTGTGCTGGATGATTTTGACAGGGCAAAAAAAATTGCCGATGCCCTTCCGGAAAAAGATGCTTTTACAGAAGGTGTTTTGCTTGTATACAACAAGCTTTACAACACACTCAAAAGCAGGGGTCTCGTAGCCCTGGAGTCCGATAACCAGCCGTTTGATCCCGACCTGCATGAAGCAATTACCAATGTGCCTGCCCCGGACCCGTCACTGGTAGGTCATGTGATCGATACGGTAGAAAAAGGTTATCTGCTGAATGATAAGTTAATTCGTCATGCCAAGGTCGTGGTAGGCATTTGATCCCTCATTTCAATCAACGCCCTTTTAATTTTTTTTTAATTTAATTGACAATGTCAAAACGCGATTATTACGAAGTTCTTGGTGTATCGAAAAATGTCGACGATGCCGAGCTGAAAAAAGCTTACAGAAAGGTGGCCATGCAATATCACCCCGACAGGAATCCGGGTGACAGGGTCGCCGAAGAGAAGTTCAAAGAAGCTGCCGAAGCCTACGAAGTCCTGAGTAACCCTGACAAGAGAGCACGCTATGACAGGATGGGCCATGCCGGAGTCGATCCGAACTATGGAGGCGGTGGCTTTGGAGGTCATGGAATGACGATGGATGACATCTATGCCAACTTTGGTAATATTTTTGAGGATTCTCCGTTTGGCTCCTTCTTCGGTGGCGGTCAGCGTCGCAGCCAGGGTGGCGGCCAACGTGGGAGCAATCTCCGTATCAAAATAAAGATGACGCTCGAGGAGGTCCATTCGGGCATCAGAAAAAAAATCCGGGTCAACAAACAGGTGAGCTGTCAGGTCTGCGGAGGCTCCGGAGCAAAAGACAAATCATCGGTCAGAACCTGCCCAACCTGTAACGGCGCCGGCGCCGTACGGGAGATCAGAAATACCTTTCTGGGCCAGATGCAGACTACTGCGACCTGTCCGACCTGCCAGGGCGCCGGTAAGACAGTTACAGCCAACTGTACCAATTGTAAGGGTGACGGCCGTGTGAATGCTGAAGAGACGATCGAATTTGAAGTGCCGGCGGGAGTGGCTGATGGCATGCAGCTTTCGATGTCAGGTAAGGGCAATGCCGGCCAGCGCAACGGACCGGCCGGAGACCTTATTATCACGATCGAAGAGCAGCCGCATGAGTTTCTGGAGCGGGATGGTAACAATCTTTTGTACGATCTCAATATCAATATTGCCGATGCTGCTGTGGGCGCTTCGGTCGAAGTTCCTACCATCGATGGTAAGGCGCGGATCAAGATCCCTGCCGGAACCCAGTCGGGAAAGATATTCAGGCTGCGGGGCAAGGGGCTGCCTGCTCTTCAGAGTTATGGTAAAGGCGACCAACTGATCCAGGTGAATGTGTGGACACCGCAGAAGCTGAGCGATGAGGAGAAAAGGCTGTTGGAAAAGTTGCGGGCGATGCCTAACTTTAATCCCGACCCGGCAAAACAGCCGAAAGGATTTTTCCAGCGTATGAAGGAGATGTTTAACGATTAGATGTGTGTTCCTGGCTATCACCCATAGTACTGATATCTTGGAAGACTTTATATACGGTTGTACCGATCCTCTCCATGCTGAAATAAACCATCACAGACCAAAATGACACAATTCTCTACAGTACGGATCTTATTATATATATCTTTCGGAGCGATATTCTCCTCCTGTGACAGGACAACTATCTATCAGCAGGAAGAACAGATAACCGGTGATATATGGAAATATAGCGACTCGCTGAGCTTTTCCTTTGAGATCCCGGATACGGCTCAGCTCTATTCGATGCAGCTGGATGTCAGGCACAACGATGATTTTCCGTATGAGAACTGTTATGTCCGAATTAGGTCGATCTACCCTGACCGGACGGTCAAAAACGATGTTCTTTCTTTGGAATTTGCCGATCAGTCGGGCGCCTGGATGGGAGAAAAAAGCGGAAAGTATCTGCTCGCTCCGATCGCGTTGCAACCTGTCGCCAGGTTCAGGCAGGCAGGCAGGTATACCATGGTCTTTTTCCAGGATACAAGACGTGACAGCCTTCCGGGCCTTCATTCCATGGAGCTCAGAATTGATAAGAAGAAGCCGGATTAATCCTTTTTTCTTCCCGGGCAGGATCTGCACCGCTTGCCCTTCTTGAATTTTTTGCAGCAACTTTTTTTCTTTTTGGTTTGCACAACGGGCAGGGCGAAGTAGCTGCTTCTGGCGGGCATGTCGGTAAAGAAAGTGAGATTTTGCCTCATGAGTTGCTTTAAAAGCACAAAGTTAATATTATTTAGATTAAATACAATTAAGCTTAGGCGCCTGAAATGTTAATGATCGATCAAAATGCTATAGTGGATCACCTCGTAGATTTTAAATGGAGTTTTATATAATAAGTAAATATGTAATGTAAATATTGTTTATAATCAATTAATTATATATTTATATTTTTGATCTTTAACTCTCCCGAAACGTTTCCGGACTAAATAAATTCCACGAATTAAAGCTGTATTTACCACAAGATGTAGGAGAAAAATGAATTAATTGTTAAAAAATATATACTTATTGTTATATTTACACCAAGTAAGGTGCGGACGGGCTCAATGAGTCAAACATTGGCCACATTCCTTGATTGAATAAATATTTGAATGTTTGGATAATGGAAGATGTAAAACCGTATTTTCAGTTTGGTTTATCTATCGACTGTGTCATTTTCGGCTTCGATAAGGGAGAGCTGAAGATCCTTCTTATCAAGAGAAGAGAAGCCCCGTTTGATAATACCTGGGCCCTGCCCGGTAATCTTGTGAGACCGGAGGAAGAGCTGGAACAGGCAGCGGTCAGGATCCTGAAAGAGATTACCGGCCTGGAATATATCTTCCTTGACCAGGTCAAAACATTCGGCGAGGTGGACCGCCATCCCCTGGGGCGTGTCATCACGACCGCCTATTGCGCTCTGATCAATATCAATAAGTTCAGTCTTGTGCCCGGTTCGCTTGCAGAACGTGCGGAGTGGGTTGCCGTTTCTGATGTCAAACAACTGGCATTTGATCATAACAACATCTTCAATGCATGTTTTAACCATTTGCGTAATAGCATCAGGACCAGGCCCATCGGGTTTGAGCTGTTACCGCAGAAATTTACTCTTTCCGAATTGCAGGATCTGTATGAGTCGATCCTGCAGCAGAAGCTGGATAAGCGTAATTTCCGCAAGAAGATCCTTTCCATGAACATCCTCATTGACAATAAGGAACAGCAGAAACATGTGGCGCATCGCCCTGCGAGGCTGTATGAGTTTGATGAGGAGAAATACAAAATTTTCCTCAAGGAAGGATTTACCTTTGATTTATGATCATCAAACCAATGGAATATCATTATCTTTGAGGCGCCACAGCAAAGGACCTGAATTACTGTCAGGATCTTTCTGTCATTTTTTATTATAAATTCCTCGCATTGACTTTTGAAGAATTAGGCCTTGACCAAAGGCTGCTTGAAGGTATTGATTCGATAGGCTTTACCAATGCTACACCCGTACAGGAACAGGTAATCCCCGTCATCATAGAAGGACGTGATGTCATTGCGTCTGCACAGACCGGTACCGGTAAGACGGCTGCCTTCCTGTTGCCTGTTATACACAAGCTTCTTACCACATCACATGATGAAAGCAGTATCAACTGCCTCGTTATCGTTCCAACCCGTGAGCTGGCTACTCAGATCGTACAGACGCTTGAAGGCCTTTCATACTTTACGGATATAAGCAGTATTGCCGTATATGGCGGTGGTGACGGTCCGTCCTTTGCCATTGAAAAAAAGGCACTGAGCACAGGTGTTGATATGGTGGTGTGTACACCCGGGAGAATGATCGCGCATCTTAATATGGGCCATGTAGACCTGAGCGGAGTGAAATACCTCATTCTGGATGAAGCTGACCGTATGCTCGATATGGGATTCAGCGACGACATCAACAAGATCATTGCAAAGCTTCCCAACGAACGTCAGAATCTCATGTTCTCGGCTACCATGCCTCATAAAATCCGGGAGCTGGCCAGATCCCTGCTTCACAACCCCTTTGAGCTCAATATCGCCATATCCAAACCGCCTGAAAAGATTACACAGGAAGCATTTGTCGTATATGAGGCCCAAAAAAATCCACTTATCCGGATGATCCTGAAATCGAAAGACTTCGGAAGCATCATTGTCTTTTGCTCTAAAAAGCAGAATGTCAAGGTGCTGACCCAGGAACTGAAACGGGCTGGTCTTCCGGTCAATGAGATCCACAGTGACCTCGACCAGGCGCAGCGCGAGCAAACACTCCTCGATTTCAAAAACAGGAAGCTTAAGATACTTGTTGCCACCGATATTTTAAGCCGTGGTATCGACATAGAGGATATCGACCTGGTGATCAACTACGACGTGCCTAACGACGGTGAGGATTATGTGCACCGTATCGGCCGTACGGCACGCGCTGCGACCGACGGTACGGCCTATACCTTTATCACGGAAAGAGAACAACGCAAGTTCCATGAGATAGAGCAACTGCTCAATCGCGAGATCCCCAAAGCCAAGGTGCCGGAGAAGCTAGGTCCGGTACCCGCATATAATCCCACCGTGAGAAGGAAATCCAATAATAAACGCAAGCGTAAATTCAACCACGGTAAAAAGAAGGAGGGCGCCAGAAAAAGAGAGAGTGAGTGATAGAATCGATGCTTGATGCATCACCGTGAGAATCCACGTGTGTATATCGAATTGCAATCGGCTGTGAGTTTTCAACTAGTGATATATACTTATTAGATGTTGCCGGCAGGCACAAAACGTTCTTTCGGATGCCAAACAGATGTATGACGGTACAGGGTATCAGGGCGTATTGCCAATTGGGGTAAGGGTCGATAGAAATATCTCAATATTGAAATATTGCAATATTTCAATCAGATCAAACTAAATAATACATAATGAAATCGACGGTCTCTTAGCCTTCTTCTCCATTTGGATGCCCTGATGATAATGTTTCGCGCAACTGCCTGCAATGTTAATATGATGACGAACTAAGGATCTACAGACAGATCGGCTACTTAGGCAGGGCCTGAACTGAACGAAATATGGTCGCGCGATTATAAATCTAAATATATCAATATATAGACTACCCTTTCCACATTAAAAGATACAGCGATTATCAGGCTGAGGCACCTCCGTCGGTATCACCCGATCTTCTCCATATATCCGATCACTTTTTCTTTCAGGTAACGCTCCTGGGCATCTACACCGGCAAGTGTAAAAGGTTTCTTGACACTCCAGTGCGGCCAGCCGTCCTCGTCCAATCCGATATAGGAGTAATATCCATCAGGTTCGAGGAGTGTGCATGCTGCAATGTGCATCAGATCCTGCTTCTCTTCCTTGCTGTATTTCTTTTTGACCTTACCTAATTCGCGGATGCCGATCAGCAGCAATATCGTGTTCAGGTCAGGGAGCTTTTCCAGGTTCATTATGTCCTTGACCTGGTGGCGTGTCTTAAGCCAGTGAAAATCGAGTTCCCAGTTTTCCATATCAGTCATTGAAGGTTGTTTTGATCCTGGATGCCTTTCGTGCAGCCGGTATGCTGGACAGCCAGCCTATAAACAATACTGTAATACCTACCACTATAAAATCAGTAAAACGCAGGGCAACGGGATAGGTTTCAACTACAAATCCTTCCGGAATGGTCACAAGGCCTACTGTTTTCTGTAAAACATACAGCACAATGGCAATGACAAATCCCAGCACTAATCCTAAAGTGCATAGCAGCATCCCGCTTCGGATAAAGACGGAGCGGATACCCTGGTCACGTAAGCCCAATGATTTGAGGACGGAGATATCATGTTTTTTATCAAGCACGATCATCCAGAGCGCGCCGATCATATTGAATGATACGAGCAGCAAAGTAAGGCATACAATGGCATAAGACATCCATTTTTCTATGTTCATGAGCTTGAGAAAAGCCTCGTCCTGCCTGAATCTGTCTTTAATGTCAAATCCGTCACCGATCACTGACCGCAGGTCCTGTTGTATCGTTTTCAGATTTTTGGTTGAATCAAGGCGGATCTCAAGTGCACTTACCTCCTGGTCGTATTGAAACAGGTCCCTTGCAAATTCAAGAGAGGTAATGGTATATTCCTGATCGAATTCCTGTTGGATCGCAAACACCCCGGTGGGATTGAGGAAACGGGTGGAAAAGGGTGCTTCCAGGGGTGACCTTGCACCGCGTTTGGGTGTATATACCCGAAGAAGGGTAAGCTTATCTTCGATATCCACAGCAAGCCGTTGGGCGACACCCGCCCCGAGCACGACCGGCGGCGGGTCCTGCAGACCTATATTGTAGTCCCCCTCAATAATGCTGCCCGCAATGGAGGTGACGGCAGTATAATTAGCATCCACGCCCTTCAGAACCCCGAAAGTCTGGCTGTTCTTGTAATCAAACAGAGCCAGCTCTTCCAATGTGGCACTGATTCCAGATACGCCGTTGACCTTCCTGAGATGCAGCATCACCGTAGAATCCAGCTTAAAGGTTTTGCCTGTAGTTGGTGTGATCCTGACATCGGGATTAAACTTCTGAAAAAGCCCTGAGATCAGATCTTCAAAGCCGTTAAATACGGAAAGAACGAGGATAAGAGCAGCCGTACCGATAGCAATACCAAAGACGGCGATAGCCGAAATGATGTTGATAACATTGGAGGATTTTTTGCCAAAAATGTACCTGGTAGCGAGCTGTGCCGAAATATTCACTGCCTCATATTTGCCGTAAAGATGCTAAAAAATGCCTATTTGTCGATCAGTTGTACTCAAATTGGAGGATTGTTTCTTTCTTTGCAGATATGGGTCAGAAACATCTCCGCAGCTATAGGAAGATCCGCAAAAGTGATAGAACCGGCTATGTAAACATTCCGGTGAGCTCTGCTGTGGATTCTTTATTTTCTGAATAATTCAAAAAATATTCTCGTATCATGAGTGATTTTAAGCTTTATTTCAATGAAGGTTGGGCGCATATAATCAGTACAGATGCTCTCGACCATCAGTTGTTTATTATTGCTATGGCCGCGCTGTTTTTATGGAAGGACTGGCGGAAAGTTCTGATCCTCGTAACTGCCTTTACGATCGGCCATTCGCTGACCCTGGCACTCAGTGTATATGATGTGATCCGCTTTGATACCGGATGGGTAGAATTCCTGATCCCTTGTACCATCGTATTGACCGCGCTAAACAACCTGCGATATCTTGATGCCGTAAAGATTGAAAGCCGTAATATCCGTTTCAATTATATTATGGCCTTACTTTTTGGGCTGATACATGGCATGGGCTTTGCCAATAGTATCCGGCAAATGCTGGCAAGTGACCAGACCATCAGCATTCCGTTATTGAGCTTCAATCTCGGCCTGGAGGCAGGTCAGGTCGTGCTGATACTGGTTATCCTGCTTGCTGCCCAGTTGATCGTAGAACAGATGCGCCTACCCCGGAAGATCTGGATCATTCTGCTTAGTGCCATTCCTTTTATACTGTCCTTAAAGATGGCGTTGGAACGCATTCCATAGACGTTAAAAGTTTTATCTGGTGTATACATATACATGGCGGTAGTGGTCGATGAGCCGCATCCCGGTCTTTTCCATAAAGATCTCATTGAGTCTTTCACGGGAGATCCATTCTCCATCCCTGAGGAAGTTGTGCAGCTCGACAATGGCATAGCGGCATTGCTGTAATGCATCCGTCTGGTTGTCCAGCAAATATTTTTCTGCCCCTTCGATGTCACAGACAAGACTGAAGTCGTCGATCGAATGTGCCTGGAGCAGCTCCTTGAGATCAATAGCTGGGACCTCAATACCCGTTTCTTCGAAATCTATCCAGCCATTGAGCGTGGATGGCGCTGTTTTGAACCAGAGCTTTCCGCTTGTCTCGGGACCTATAGCTCCATGCACTATATGTGTATGGGCGATATGGTTATTTTCGAGGTTTTTTCGGATCGTATCTATGAGATGAGGGTTCGCCTCAACACATACAAGAGGTGTATGCTGAGCCTTTATGCTTCCGATAAATGAAGAAAGAATACCAAGGCTGCTCCCGAGCTCGATCACCGGCAGGTCGCGGGGTAAAAACATGCTTACAGCCCTGTGCTCTGCTTTCTCGTAGATATGCCAGAACAGGTGACTCACTGTTGTATCGGAAACAGAGCTATCCTCTATCAGGATCCTGTTTCCACGATGCGGGATCGACCGGCCGTAGACTGCTCTTATAAATTTTGAAAATAAACCGGAAGTGACAATTCCGATCAGCCATCTTTTGATTTTAGACAACATCTTCAGCCGGAATAGATGGACTAACTTTTACGCTTGGGGAAAGAATCCACCTTTGAGCCTGACTTCAGGATAGAATCCTGTTTGGCAGCCTCCTGTAGCCTGGTTCTTCTTGCCAACTCCGCATTCCAGTCGGCCAGATTAAAATCGACCATAAGCTCTATCTGAACTTTGACCTTTTTATTTCCTTGCCTGCCTGACAGCCACCTTTCATTGGATTCGAGCAACAGTTGTATAAGCCGCTGCGCCTCTATTGCGCAATCTGATGTCATGGTCTGCAGCGGCTCTATATCCGACAGGATACCGGAAGTGTCGATGATGGCTTTAAAGCTGAACTTCTCCTGTCTTTTTTCTTTAACGGCTTGCTCGGGATATTGCATATTGGCAAGCATCCAGGCTTTGATAGCCGTGTTGGTGCACCGATCCATCTTATACATGTTTCCGTTGCTCGAGGAGCAGCTCATGACCTGGGGCATATGATCGACCTGGGTATATATCCTCTCCTCCGTATTATTTTGAGCTCCGGCCACCACAAAAAAGAAAAACACCTTAGGTAAGATCACCCAAAGTCTGAGATTTTTCTTTTCAAATAGTAAATGCGCCAATACAGGATCTTTTTAGTTAAAAAAACATCCCAGCGATCATTCGCTGAGATGTTACAATTATACTGTTTTTTGGATAAAATCAGAGATTGGCTCCATGGCAGGATTTGTATTTTTTCCCGCTGCCACAGGGGCATGGATCATTGCGGCCTACCTTTTTCTCTGTTCTGACAAAGGTGACCGGCTTTTCAATGGTCGATGTCGGTGGCCCTGTCCTTTCGGGATCATCATCGTAACCTTCGGAATCATCCTTATGCATGCGGGCATTGGAGAAGTCGGTCTTCTGAACACGGGCCTCGCGCACCTGTTCCGGCTGGATCTCAATGGCCATAATACCTTTGGCCAGATAGGCGGTAACGTCGTGATTGATCTTGCCTACAAGTTCTTCGAATAGCTTATACGCTTCCATTTTGTAGATAACAAGTGGATCTTTCTGCTCAAACGATGCTGCTTGAACGGCGTCCTTCAGATCGTCCATGTTACGCAGGTGCTCTTTCCACTTGTCATCGATGATGGCGAGGGTGATGGTCTTTTCCAGGTCACGGGCGATGGAGCGGCCCTGGGATTCGATCGCTTCGGACATATCGGCCGAAACAGGTAGCGGGTGTGAGCTGCCATCGGTAAACGGCAGGGCGATACGCTTATATCGGCTACCCTGGCGCTCGAGGACGTCCTTAATAACAGGAAGCAGGATCTCGGCGGTCTTTTGATTCTTCCCGTTGTAATATTCCATGAATGCCTGCTGGAAGCTTTCTATCGCCTGATGTTCAGGAGCGGAGAAGAATTCTTTTTCGTCCAGCTGCGGATCAAACCCTAATTCGCGGATCGACAATTCCCTGAACTCTTCAAAAGACTGAAGTGCACGTCCCTGGTTAACCAGATCTTCGGTCGTAGCGCTGAACATCGCGCTCAGGTCGACAGACAGACGGTCCCCGAAGAGAGCATTGTTTCTCTTTTTATAGATGGCTTCACGCTGAATATTCATGACATCGTCATATTCAAGGAGGCGCTTACGGATTCCGAAGTTGTTCTCTTCCACGCGTTTCTGTGCGCGCTCGATCGACTTGGTGATCATGCTGTGCTGGATGACGTCTCCTTCCTTGTGCCCCATCCGGTCCATAGCCTTGGCGATGCGTTCCGATTGGAAAAGACGCATGAGGTTGTCTTCCAGCGATACAAAAAACTGGGAAGATCCCGGATCTCCCTGACGTCCGGAACGACCTCTCAGCTGACGGTCCACACGACGCGACTCGTGACGCTCGGTACCGATGATGGCCAAACCTCCTGCAACCTTCACCTCCTCACTGATCTTGATGTCGGTACCACGACCCGCCATGTTGGTGGCGATGGTTACCCGGCCTACATGTCCGGCTTCAGCGACGACATCTGCTTCCTTGGCGTGTTGTTTGGCATTGAGCACATTATGAGGTATGCCGCGCAGCTTGAGCATTTTACTCAGCATCTCGGAGATCTCGACCGATGTGGTACCTACCAGTACAGGTCTGCCTGCGTTGGTCAGGTTGGTGATCTCTTCGATGACGGCATTGTATTTTTCACGGGCGGTCTTGAACACATAGTCTTCCATATCCTTGCGGACGATAGGCTTATTGGTCGGAATGACCGAAACATCGAGCTTATAGATCTGCCATAATTCACCCGCTTCGGTTTCAGCCGTACCGGTCATACCGGCCAGCTTATGATACATTCTGAAGTAATTCTGAAGCGTAACGGTAGCATAGGTCTGGGTTTGCTCTCCTACTTTTACATTTTCCTTCGCTTCCAGGGCCTGATGGAGGCCGTCGGAATAACGGCGACCTTCCATAACACGGCCGGTCTGTTCGTCTACAATTTTTACTTCACCGTTGACAATGATATAATCCGTATCTTTTTCAAACAGTGCGTATGCTTTCAACAATTGGTGGATAGAGTGCAGACGCTTGGATTTGGCTGTATATTCCTGTATGAGTTTTTCTTTGGCTTCCGCTCTCTGTTCGACGGAGAGAGAGCTATCCTGCTCGAGCGCATGTAGCTCGGTAGCTATATCCGGTAGTGTGAAGAACTCTTTGTCCTCTATACCCTGAGCCAGGTATTCAGCACCTTTCTCGGTCAATTCGACATTCCTGTTTTTCTCATCTATGGTAAACAGAAGGGGCTCATCAGCTATATGCATGTTTTTGGACTGTTCCTGCATATAATAGTTTTCTGTCTTCTGAAGGATCACCTTGCTACCTTCTTCACTCAGGAACTTGATCAGGGCGCGGTTCTTAGGCAGGGCGCGGTAGGCACGGAATAAGGAAAGCCCGCCTTCTCCTTCATTGGTTCCGGTAATGTTGTCAGCAAATAATTTTTTGGCTTCAACGATGAAGTTGGTAGCCAGTTTGCGCTGAGCCTCGACCATGCGCTCCACTCTCGGCTTAAGATCGATGTACTCCTGCTCGTCGGAGCCCTGTGGAATGGGACCTGAAATAATGAGCGGCGTACGCGCATCGTCGATCAGGACGGAGTCGACCTCATCGACCATTGCATAATGGTGCTTGCGTTGAACGAGCTCATCAGGGCTGGTGACCATATTGTCACGCAGGTAGTCAAAACCAAATTCATTATTGGTTCCGTAAGTGATATCACATTGGTAGGCTGCACGACGTTCAGGGGAATTGGGGCGGTAATTGTCGATACAATCCACGGTCAGTAGCAGGAATTGGAATAGTGGTCCGTTCCATTGGCTATCCCTTTTGGCAAGATAGTCGTTGACCGTCACAATGTGTACGCCTTCGCCGGACAAGCCGTTGAGATAAGCCGGTAGCGAAGCCACGAGGGTCTTACCTTCACCCGTAGCCATCTCGGCGATCTTACCGTCGTGTAAGACCATACCACCGATCAGCTGTACGTCGTAATGGATCATATTCCAGCGGATCTCGTTCCCGCCGGCTGTCCATGTGTTTTTCCAGAAAGCCCTTCCATCTTCAACCCTGACGTAGGGAGTCCTGGCTGCAATATCCATATCATGCTGGGTAGCGGTCACTTCCAGTTCTTCGTTATCGGATAGCCTGTGCGCGGTTTCTTTTACTACGGCAAAAGCTTCGGGAAGGATCTGCTTCAGAATGTCTTCAAGGTGCTTGTCACGCTCTTTTTTAAGCTTATCGATCTCATCAAAGATCGATTCTTTTTCATGGATATTGGGGGTTACTTTGGCTTTTTCTTCCAGGCTTTTGATATCAGTGTCGATACCTGTGAGGTGATCGGCTATTCTTTGGCGAAAGTCAAGCGTTTTATTTCTGAGCTCATCATTGGAAAGGGAACTGTATGATTCATAGTAACGGTTGATCTCATCGATCACGGGCATGTAAGCTTTTACTTCCCTGTCGGTTTTGGTACCGAACATCTTTTTTATAAATTCAAACATTATAAAGTTTTTATGTCGTTGTGTTGACTAATTTCGTTGTACGGCAGACAAACGATCTGCATTATTTTTTCCAAAATTAAAAGTGCAAAGGTACGTTTTAAACCCGGACGGGAAATTTTTCGACTTTAAATTTATAGAATGATTAACAAAGAAATACTTCTGCAAAAGTGCTGCCAGTTGAGTGATTCTGCTATAAAAGGTGTCAAAATGTCCGTTTGTTATATCCTGCTGACCGGATTCGGTTATTTTGTCCTGTTGGGCGCTCTCCTGGCCGGGTGTTCGTCTGGGCAGGCCATTGATGCACCTTTGCAGCGGTATTACTTTCCTTTGCATGAGCTGGAAAAGGAGAAGATATATACCTATAAATGTGAGGCCCGGGATTCGCTCGATGATCAACTGTGGGTGATCCGGTCGGAAATCAGGGATGGAAAAACAATCATGCTGGGCAAGATCCGGCAAAGCGATGGTACCCTTACTCACCAGTGGAGAGAAGAAGAATGCTCCACCGGTATGGTTATGACGGACTATAGTATGTCGCTCAATAAGGATAAGGCGGTCAGCAGTAATATCATCTATGATGATGTATTTCCTTTCCGGGCCGACAAGGGCGGTATCTTTCTCTTCGATATGCAGTGGAGCGATCCGGCCAATCCGGGTGCGAAATACGAGCTGATACGCAACAGGATCTATACCGGAGACACGATCCTCGCTGTCATGGGTAAGAGGATACCCTGTATCCATTTTAAGGTCCGTGAAAGGATCGAGGTCGACCAGGAAGGCATCCTGGGACTGGATATGAATGGGGATGAATATTATGGAGAAGGCATTGGTCTGGTCAGGTTTATCAGGCAGATAGGGGATAAGAGGCCGGTTTATACCCTTGCATCGGTCCGGGAGCTTTGACAGATTGAATGCGGAATTATATCTTTGCAAAAAATTCAAGACATGCTGATGGTGGAAGACCTTCTGGTCAGTGACGATATCGTCAGAAAACACTTTGCCTGCGACCTTAATGCCTGCAAGGGCGCGTGTTGCTGGGAAGGCGATTTCGGCGCGCCACTCGATGATGACGAGCTTGATATCCTCGATGATCTCAAATACAAGGTTGCACCATATCTTTCCGAAGAATCGAATAAAGCCATATTACAGAAAGGCGCTTATACTTTTTTCGAGGAAATGGACGGCTTTGGTACAGCCCTTCTGCCGGATGGAGCCTGTGTATTTATGACCCGGAACGAGCTGGGTATAGCCGGTTGTGGCATCGAGCAGGCTTACCGGGATGGTGTGGTCGACTGGCCTAAGCCGGTGAGCTGTCATCTCTATCCTGTACGGGTGGTCAAAAATTCACAGGGAAATGACTATGCACTCAACTACGATCGTTGGTCGATCTGCAGGAATAGCTGTGACAAGGCTCATGCACCGCAGATCGAATTGTATAAGTTTGTCAGGAACGGCTTGATCCGCCGTTACGGGCAGGATTTTTATGATCAGCTTGACTATCTCGCCGGTGTGGTCAACGGGCCTGACGCTCCTTCAACGGATGATGAATCATGATCTTCAACGGCGGACTCTACCTGCACGTTCCTTTCTGCCGCCAGGCATGTCATTACTGCAACTTTCACTTCACAACGTCGCTGGCTCATAAAGAGAGCCTGATCGATGCCCTTAAACGCGAAATTGCCATCCGTGCCTCTTTATTTGATCAAGCCGCTTTGCAGACGATCTATTTCGGTGGCGGTAGCCCATCACTGCTCGGCGCACATGAGCTGGCTTCCATCCTGGAGACCATCCACCGGCATTTTGATACATCCAGGGTCAGAGAGATCACGCTGGAAGCCAACCCTGACGATCTGAGCGCTTCGTATCTTCAGGCGCTGAAGTCGATCGGCATACAGCGGCTGAGCATCGGCATCCAATCTTTTCATGAAGAAGATCTGCGCTGGATGAACCGAGCCCATAACGCGGAGCAGGCGCTGAACTGTATCCCGCAGGCGCAGGATGCAGGATTTGAAGACCTTTCGGCTGATCTGATCTTCGGATACCCTTTGCTGACTGATGAAAAATATGTTTATAATTTGGCGACTCTGGCGCAATGGAATGTTCCCCACATTTCGGCATACAGCCTGACAGTGGAAGAAAAAACCCCCCTGGAAAAAAATATCAGAAAAGGCCTGGACCGGTACCCTGATAATGATGCGGCTGCCAGCCACTTTATTCAGACCTCGTCCTACCTCACCTCTCT